>Ga0326728_10000193_pt1 | contig 252392 bp, 227 predicted proteins | sample MB3enrmetagenome_FD_207602 | JGI IMG/M metagenome (GOLD analysis project Ga0326728, IMG submission 207602) | Lab enriched peat soil microbial communities from McLean, Ithaca, NY, United States - MB31MN | ecosystem: Environmental > Terrestrial > Soil > Wetlands > Peat | place: USA: New York...
TCCTTCCACCGCGTTCTCGATCACCTTGACGCGCTGCAGTTCCTTCTGACTCAACTCCATGCCCTCCCATCGGGGGTGACACTTTCTCGTTGCAGTTAGGGGGTGACATTATTCTGGAGCATCTACAATACGGGCGGCCGCGCTTGCCTTGCTCGCGGCCTTGCCGTATCCTGGTGGGATGGAAGTTCAATTCACAGCCGAAGAGGAAGCGCAACTGGCACAGCTCGCCCGCCTCATCGGGAAGAGCGACGCGGTTGAACTGTTGAAGGACGCCGCTTTGCGGCTTCTGGACGAGGACTCGCGTTTCCGCGCTGCGATCCTGGAAGGCAAAGCTTGTGCCGACCGTGGTGAGTTCATTGAGGAAGACGAAATGGACGCCCGGTTTGAAGAAATGCTCCGCTCCTGAATGCGCATTCGCTGGACGCCGCCCGCCGCCGCGGACTTACAGAGCATCAGCGACTACCTCAGGGAACACCACCGCAGTATCGCCAGCCGACGCTTCGCAAGCTTTATGAGAGAATCCGCACGTTGAAGGCGGCGCCTTTAGAGTCATCCTGCGATGTGCAGTGGTTGCGGGATCATCCGAATGGTGCTTCGCCACCTATGCCTTCGCCGTTAGGAGTCCAGCGGTTTAGTTTACCTTAAGATGCCATTCAGCTGCGGTGAGGCCGCACTGTTCCGTCTGATTTCCGACCCAATGCGAAATGTGGAACAACTGGAAAGCGCCATTCACTGTCCTGAACTCGGCACTGATTCCAGCGATGTCTCGTGAATACGGTGACTCCGCCTCCCAAACGTAAGCAACATCGCTCCTGTCAGGCTTTCCGAAGATTGCTCGCAGTTCAGATGGGCCAAGAGAGGTCCTCTTTATCTTTCTCACCTGTTGCGATTTGTCGGCCGTGCTGGCCGTTCCATCGGCGCCGACTATACCCGCTGTAGCCCCCGGCACGACCTCCACCAACTGATCGAACCCATGTTTCAGTTTTTCGTATTGTTGCTGTTGTCTTTCCAATGGCTCGTCACGGCGCTCCTGAAACCAGATGATTGCGGCAAAACAGGCTATGCCTCCAAGGACAATCAGTAGTCGCACCCTTGTGAGCTTCGACACGACAAAATACTATCGCTCTCTGCCTTGAAAGGCAAGCCTGCGAACGACACTCGAAGCATGGGCACCGTCAGAGAAATCGAGGAGGCGGTCGTCAGGCTATCAGCAGAGGACCTCGACGCGTTCCGGCAGTGGTTTGCGGAATTTGATGCTGACGTGTGGGACTGTCAGATTGAAGCCGATGTTCTCTGCGGGGCACCTTGATGCGCTCGCGGACGAAGCCGTAGCGGACCTGCGAGCGAACCGTTGCGCGGAGCGGTGAGGCACCCCGACCCAGGATTCTGGCGTCGCTGCAACCAGCTTCCGGAAGGCTCCTGAGTGCCTGATTGGGCAGGCACGCTTCAGCGTGCGCCACCATCCCCGGCGCTACACCTTGTTGAGCGTCAGGCTGGCCGTTTGCTTGTTGCCGCTGGGGTCGCTGAACTTCACCTCGCCCTTCAACTGACCGTCGCCCACCTTCAGCTTGACTGAATACACCCCATCGGGCGCCTCCACTTCGAAGGTGAAGTCGTCGCCATCGATGGTCCCCTTTTGCACCGTGAGCTGATCGTCGCCCTCACGGCCCGCCGTGCCAGTGACGGTTTTTCCGTCCTGTTTGAACTCGGCGGTAACCGGCATGCTCTGGGTCTGGCCATCCGGCCCCTTCATGTCCATGGAACCGCTCCATTTGCCGGAGACGTCCGCCGCCCGCGCCGCGACAGGCGCCAGCAGAATCACGAGTGTCAGTAGTAATGCCCGCATTTCACGAATCATAGCATTCCGACGCCCAAATCCGCCGCCGGGTTCCCCGCAACCCCAGGCTGAGCAAGGGGATGGAGCCAGGCAGGGGCCTCGGTTGACAAGCATCGCACGCTCCGCTATAGTGCTGAAGTACTGAGCTATCAACGGGTTGTCGTTGCTGGTGCCGGTACGGGCAGTCCTCGCTGAACCCACCGCAGCCACGAATCGTTGACCAGTTGGGGGCGAGATTTCTTGTTTTGAGCTTTGTCTCGGGAGTCAACCACATGGCCATCGGACCAGATGAGCAACCACCAGACACGCCGGTGTCAAACGGGGACGAGGACTACGGTCAGCTCATCGACGATTACAGCCACTTTGCGCCGCCCGCCGAGGGCGAGGTCCTGCAGGGAACCGTCCTGTCCGTCACCGACAAGGACGTCATCGTGGACTTCGGCTACAAGTCCGAGGGTCTGGTTCCCAAAGAACAGTTTCTGCAGCCCGATGGAACCGTGCATGTTCGCGCGGGCGACATCATCGACGTCATGGTGGACCGCCAGGGCGTTCAGCCGGAAGGATATATCCTTCTGTCGCACACTCGCGCGAGCCGCCTGCGCGCGTGGGACAACCTCGAGAAAGCGCATCGCGAAGGTCTGATCCTTTCCGGACACGTGTTGTCGCGCGTGAAAGGCGGCCTTTCCGTCGATGTCGGCGTCGCGGCGTTCATGCCTGGCTCGCAGATTGACGTGCGGCCCATCCACAACTTGGACACCTGGGTGGGCAAAGACATCCCGGTCAAGATCGTCAAGCTGAACCGGCGCCGGGGCAACGTAGTGGTTTCGCGGAAAACGGCCATCGAGGACGATCTGCACGCGCGCAAGAACGCCGCACTTTCCGAACTGGGCGAAGGTTCGGTAGTCACCGGCACTGTGAAGAACCTCACGGAATACGGCGCCTTCATCGACCTCGGCGGCATCGACGGCCTGCTGCATGTCAGCGACATGTCGCATGGCCGGGTGAGTCATCCATCCGAAGTTGTCAACGTCGGCGACGAGATCACGGTAAGGGTTCTCAAGTTCGACCGCGACAAGGAACGCATCTCGCTCGGTCTCAAGCAGCTCATCCCCGACCCGTGGGAGACCGTTCATGAGCGCTACCCGATGGGCGCGAAGGTCATCGGCCGCGTGGTCAGCGTCACCGATTACGGCGCGTTCATCGAGCTGGAGGCAGGCGTTGAAGGGCTCATCCACATCTCCGAGATGACCTGGAGCCGGCGCATGAAGCATCCCAGCAAAGTGGTTCACGTCGGCGATCAGGTGGAGGCGGTGGTTCTTGAAGTAAAGCCGAAGGAGCGGCGCGTTTCGCTGGGGATCAAACAGCTCGAGGCCGATCCGTGGACCACGGTGGCCACTCGTTACGCGATTGGATCGGTGGTGGAAGGGCGCGTGCGCAAGCTCACCGATTTCGGCGCGTTCATCGAGATCGAGGAGGGCATCGACGGGCTGGTGCACATTTCCGATCTGTCGTGGACCAGGCGCGTGAAGCATCCCTCCGAGGTGCTGAAGAAGGGGCAGCTGGTGCAGGCGGTGATTCTGAATATCGACGCCCCCAACCGCCGGCTGTCGCTGGGTGTGAAGCAGTTGCAGCCGGACGCCTGGGAATCGTTCTTCCGCTCGCACGTGGTGGGGGACACGGTTCGCGGAAAGGTGTGCCGCGCGGCGGCGTTCGGCGTTTTCGTGGAACTGGCGCCCGGCGTGGAGGCTTTGTGCCATCGCTCGGAAGTTCCGCCCAGCGTGGCGGGGGGCGCGGAATCGGCTCTGCCCATCGGCGAGGAATTCGACTTCAAGATCATCCGCATGATTGAATCGGAGAAGAAGATTGGGCTCAGCCTGCGCGCGCTGGCCGACGACGAGGAGAAGGACCGGCTGGACGACTACCGGCGCCAGGCCGCCGCAGCCACCATGACCATTGAAGAAGTGATGCATATTCGCGGGAAGGACGAAAGCTGAATGAGGCTGGCCGATCCCGGCGGCAGTTTTCAAGACGTCAGAGGAACGGCGTGGGCCGCGACGAGCCCCGCCGCAGGAGAACACAGAATATGACAAAAGCGGAGTTGATCGAGGAGGTTTCGCGGGTTGTGGAAATGACCCGCAAGGACTCCGAGGTCATCGTGGAAGCGATCTTCGACAGCATCGTTCGCTCGCTTCGCAGTGGCGACAAGATTGAAATTCGCGGTTTCGGCAGCTTTCGCACGCGCCAGCGGCAGCCTCGCGTAGGCCGGAACCCCAAGACCGGGACACGGGTGGAGGTGCCCTCCAAGCGCATTCCGTATTTCAAGCCCAGCAAGGAACTGAAAGATCTGGTGAACACCTCCTCGCGCACGGAAGCCGCCGAAGAAGCGGCTGCGCCGGCTGGTTCGCCCGACGGCTTGCACAACGCGTAAGCCCGAATACCCAGACCTATGGATCACCTGTGGAGTCCGTGGCGCTATCGGTACGTCTCGAAAGCCGCGGAGGGCGAACAGAGCTGCATCTTCTGCGAGAAGCCGGCGGAGAACCGGGACGCGGAGAATTTCATTGTGCACCGCGCCCGGCTCAACTTCGTGATCCTCAACCTGTACCCGTACACCTCCGGGCATCTTATGGTGGCACCGTACGAACACGTGGCGACATTGAACGAGGCGCGGCCGGAGACACTAACGGAGATGATGGAACTCACGCGCCGGGCCGAGCGTGCTCTGACCGCGCTGTACAAACCGCACGGGTTGAACGCGGGCATGAACATCGGCGAAGCGGCGGGCGCGGGCATCGCCGGCCACATCCACATGCACGTGCTGCCGCGCTGGCGCGGGGACGCGAATTTCCTGTCCGTTGTCGGCGAGACGCGCGTGATGCCCGAAGCGCTGGACGAAACCTGGCGGAAACTGGTGCGGGAGTTCGGGCGGTAGGCGGCGGGCTCGACGCTTTACGGCCAGCCCCGTCGTTCACGCGATAGCCTGCGATCCATTCGGAACCGCTGAAGTAGATGTGATTAGGAGGCTCTCAAGTTGACGAGACGGTTACTTTACGGAAGCGTCCAAGCCTCTCTCAGAGCGCCCGACGAGCTACTCCTGAGCAGCGGATCCGCTTCAATGCCGGCGTATTCGTGCCCGATTGCTGGATGGAAGGGCTGTTTTCGCCAAGAATCAGTAAACGCTGGGCAACTACCCGCAGGTGATCATCGGTCAAGTACTGGTCGCCGCCACTTCCGCGCCTCGGTGACAAACTGCCCATAATGCTCCGCTAAACCGGGTCCGCTAGACCGGGTTGCATCCCCACACGTAGTGTAATAGGATAAGCCTGTCTCATTCTCGGTGCTGTGATGCAACAAGTTACGCAACATGAGTTGCCGAATAACGAAGAGCAACAGCGTGAGAGGGCGGAACGTTGGAACGCTTTTGTCGGAAAGTTTCTCCCTGCAACCATCCTTGAAATCTTTCCACCAAATGCGCTTCAGGATCTTCTGCGCGGGTTTTTCCTCAAGATCCGACGGGGTGTAACTCTCCTTTACGCCCATCGCAGCGACGGCGATACGTGGAGTTTCGACAATGCCGACCGCATAGATCCGTATAATGTGGAGCACGGAATCAACGGTGAGTTTTTGAACCCGATCTGCTTTGAGCTGCGGCGCTCTGCAGAGATCCAGGAACGCTGTGTCAGGTGCGACCAGTACCAGGCGGTACTCCGATCAAGTGAGGCAACGCCGGGGCCGTGTTCATATCCTTGTTGGCTGGGGCTAATCGACCTTTTGTACCCGGTCAGGTTGGAGGGTCACATTATTGCATTCGTGTTCGCCGGCCAGATACCGCCGGACGCCCCCTCGGAATTGGAAAGCGTCAGGGCCCGTATCGCCGGTATTGGTGGTGCGAAGAGCGAGGACCTGATCCGCATGCTCGATGAACAGGTTCGGCATCGCTCAGAGTCCGGAATCGCCGCGGACCAGGAGACTCAACAGACGCAAGAGCAATTGGGAACGTTTGTCACGGCGGTGGAATTGACCATGGCCGCCCTGCACGCGTCGTGCAAGCGCACCTCCGAGGATGACCTCCTCCGTTACTGGGAGACGAACCTGCCCGCCGTTGACCACACGGACGAAGCAGAGTGGTGGCGGAGACTCGCACAGCTCGCTGAGGACTTCCTCAAACAACTGGGAATGGGGAGGGTAACACTGTTTGTCCGCGCCGGGAAGAACTTCGATCAGCGGTGGCCATGCGCTGTGGGCGGCTCCGGTCAGAGACCACTTCGCCTCGCTTCCCGTGACGTTCTCCAGGCGGTGCAGCCCGAGCACCTGATTCAGGCTGACGATGCGCTTATCCGACAACTGGCGGAAACGGTAGCTCCGAATTGTGGGGACGCTTGTTTCTACCGGACACGCGCGACCAGCGCCGACGCCCAGCCAGGGCTGCTCTTTACTGTTGAGGGCCGCCCAGCCACCCAGTTCACCAGCCTTGCCGAACAGTTTCTGGGCCGGATCTCCTCGCGGACTGAGTATGCTGCATTGACCTTTCAACTCAAGAGGATGCACGAACAGTATGTACAAACGGTTTCCGACGCGGCGCACGATTTCAGACACCCCCTTCAACTCCTCGAATTCAAGCTCGCCGAACTGTTAGCCTTGCCTCTGATCAAGCAGGATCAGGCGCGCGTTAACGAACTGCATAAGATAAAGTTGCGCCTGCGCCAAGCCCAAGAGCAGACTCTCAGCCTGCAAAAACAGGAAAAAGACTCGATGGAGGTTCTCAATCTGGTGGAACTTCTGGACGAAGTCATCGAGTACATGACCCCAAGGGCTGCCGCCCATCCGTGTCCGATTACCCGTCACGGCAATTGGCCTGAGGCCGTACCGGTCAAAGCCAACCGCGGACACATGTTTAGGATATTTCTGAATCTCATCGACAATGCGATCAAGTACAGCTTTATGGGCCCGCAGTATGATGTCCGCATCCAGGTTTTCCCCATAGACTGGAGCGTAAACAACGGAAGTGTAAAAGTACTAATCCGAAACTTCGGAGTGGGCATCCCGTCTGACCGTGTGGCGAGGATTCTCGAGCGTGGGGAGCGTGCAGAGGTGCGGGATCACCGTCGCCAACGGGAAGGCACCGGGCTAGGCCTTGCTATTGTGACGCGGTTCTTGTCAGAGCATGGGGGAACGTTCGAGATCGAGAGCCACCCAGAGCCTGAGGACAGTGCTCGCCCCATGGCGCGGAACCGGGCGGCGGCAGTCACGTCAGGGCTGAGGTATGTGACTACCGTGACCGTACGTCTGAAACCAGCAAGGAACGCTTGAGGTCAACGGGGACGACAACACCATGACAAATCCAAGGAGAACACAGCCGCGAATCCTGGTCATTGAGGACGACGCTGCTTTCGGGCCGATGTTGCGAGGCGGTCTTTTGGAGCTTTCGACAGATGTCGCCCTTGTGGAGTGCGTCGACGATGCCGTCGAGGCGCTCATGAAGGCCCCGTATGACCTCGTCGTCGTCGATATCTGGTTGCCCAAGACTTGTTCCGCCTTACGGGAAAAGCGAGAACTGGAAGTTGCATACGACGCCCTGACGGAGGAACTCATTCAGTTCGATGACGACGAGTCGCGCAAGGCCATCCTAAGAGAGAAAATGGAACAGAATATCGCTGAGGCGCGTACGAAGCTCGAACGGCGGGGAGGACTGATGATCCTCGAGAGTCTCGCCGACATCGAGAGTTCGGTCGGAGCGATCCTTTTTTTAACGGCAATCGGCAATAGCGAGACACGCCAGGAAACCACGAACCTCGCCTCGAGGATCGGCTGCAAATTCGTGTATCTGGTCAAGCCTCAGACACCGGAGGCCATTCACGCGAACGCTAAAGCGCTGCTGTCACAGGAATGAGAACTCGACATGAAGGAAACGTCTCAACCCGGGGCGCCAGTTCCACCACCAGACATAGCAAGCCGGCGCGAAGACCGAGTCGCTCGGGCGCTCAATGAGATAGGGGGGATCTATGCCAAGCCTCCAGCCAACGGATTGCGGGATCTGATCTGGAGCCTGCGTCGTCACCTGAAGGCCACCGTGGTCGCGCTCGTGGTGGAGTCCGAGGGTCGGATTCGAGAGAAACATCGTGAGCCGGAAGGCGACAGCGCGCTCAATTCACTCCGGAGCTTGATCGAAAACGAAGAAATTCAAAGTCGAGTCTCCAGGCTTGCTCAGGGACGAGAGGACTTCATCCGGTTCGAGGGCTCCGCGACCGCAACCCCACCCGTTCCGTGGCACGAGGCGTTGTTCATCCGTCTGCCGGAATTGGGGTTTTCGCAGCGGTCAAGCCCGGCGTTCATCTGCGTTGTCGACCGGCTGATCGGCAGGGGACCAGACGAGGCATTAACCATCCGAAGCGCGCGCTACACCGTGGCCGCTGTAACCTCTCTGTTCCGTCGTCTGGAAGCACACATTCTGGGCTTGGAGCCGCTGGGCGTCAGCCCGAAACCCGAGGCGCCCGCCCAGCGGACACCGTTGAACCAAAGTAACCAGGAAACGGTGGTTGACAGCGGGCTTGGCATAGATGACAAATCTGTCGTGGAGGAATGGGCCCCTTGGATGCAATTGGCACATGTGGCACGCCTGCACCACGAGTTGCTGACCAGCAAGCAGGAAGACGAACCTGTATGCCGCGATCTGCTGGAGAGGGGCTGGACGCAGGGTCTGGCGCTCCGCAGAGCGATCGGTGTCGATCAGAACATCCGGAGCGGCAAAACCGCCCTGAAGACCGTATTGGACTGGACACGGTTCATAGACCCGGAGCCAGGCTGGCTTGCCAAGGAGCGTCAACGTGCCGGATTTCTGCCAAACTTGCGCGACTCGTTGTTGGAGGTTGTCAGGGCCGCCCGGCTCGAACTCGATCCTACCGTCCAACTGGGTGAGCGCTCTCTGGGCTGCCACTTGCTTACTAACATCGCGGCTTGGCCCAGCGTGCGCAGAGATTACTGGCTGTCGGGCGCACCGAGTGACGATGAGTTCCGGTGCGCCATTTCGAGCATCGCCCGCCTGGTGCATCACATCATCGGCGGGGTGCCAATGGAAGCTAGGACGATCCAAGCTTATATCTGGGTGCTCTCCGAGTATGCCCACAACGTTCTGGGCCTGCCCGCGCAATTCGACCTGCGGGCGCACCTCGGCCTTGCCGAACGCGAGGAGCCAGCGCTGCACGGGTTGCGGCGCTTCTACCGGAACCACTTTTTTCACGCCATGGAAGTCTGCCTTCTCGGACACTTTCTGTTGGAGTTGAAGGCAGGTGGCGAACCGCTTTGGAGGCGGGCCGCTCGGGCGATCCCACCCTCCCGCGGCACCAAGCAGGGTGTGCTCAAGCTGTGGTACTTGACCGCCCTATTGCACGACATTGGTTACGCCGTGGACATCGCGAGGGGGACCGCGGACCTGTTTCAGATGTTCGGCAAGGCTGACATTCTCGGCCAGTTCGCTTCGGGATTCAATGCAACGATCGAGGAGGTGTCCGCGAGTCTCGCAAAACACGGTTTTCAGGGCTATTCGAAGGAGGACAAGCCTGGGGAGGATCACGGTGTGGTTGGCGCGCGGCATCTTCAGGCCCTGCTTGATCGTATTGCCAAGGACGATCACAGGTTCGCCCCGACCGGCTATGCTGCAGCGGTCCGCGCCATAGCACTCCACAATTCGCACAAACACAACGTCCGCTTCAACGAGGATCCGTTGGCCTTCCTGCTGATCTTGTGCGACACGCTGCAGCAATGGGAGCGTCCGGCGGTCTCGTTCTCCGCCATCGGGAGCGAGGTAGGGGCATGGCTGTTAGCGCCCGAATCGCCCCATCCGCGCCCATCTCAGCCTTTCCGTACGGCGCGCCTGACCGGCGTCCATCGAAGCCAGCGAGGGGAGGTCTACAGACTTGAGCCCGGCGGCACACTGGGCATCGAGCTCGATTACGGCGAAGGAATTGTCAAGAATTGGGGCGTATATAACCTGTGGCTTTCAGCCTCGTACAATCTTCAGCGCCTTGACTTGGCCGGCCTTGGATTTAACATCGACCTGAAGGTGACCACACCATTTCGTGGTCCCTCGTCGAGCATGCATTCGCTCCGCGATGCCGCGCATGAGACCCACATGGCCTTCCTCGACAGGTGGTTCCCAAATCAGGGGCTCGGGCCTGACACATTCACAAACGGATATCTCACGTACCGGCAGGGATCATCATGTGAAACACTTACTGTGGACTTGAGGGCGCTTGCAAAGGCGAAACCGCTGACGAAGGACATGGGCGCGTTTCGGGATTCGATGAAGCGCTGGCGGCGCCGCGACATCGACTGGGATTTCGACGGCGACTACGCGTCTCCCGAGTCGTTACACTAGCCAAGAGCGCAGAAACAGGGCCATTACCGAGTGATGTGTCGAGGCCCAAGCCCAATCAATTCCTGTTGCGGAATCCCTTCCCCTTCGCACCAGCAATCGGGGGATAGATCCTCCCTGACGCCAAGGGTTTACTGAACTCACATAGCTGGCGCGAAATCCCCTTTGCACTAGTAAAGAGCCAGGGAACTCCCGTTCGCACCGGTCCTTCGGAAGTACTGCTCACATAGCGAGTGGCCTCCCGTTATCCCCCTGAAACCAGCGGTTACCGCTCGGATCGGCGATTACATTGTGAGAACGGCGCGAAACCGAGGCTTGCCTTCCACAACTCGCTGGTATGCCCTGGGAGCCTCGGCCAATGGATACGTCTCCCCGATTCGCCTTGTGATCGGGACCAGGAAACGGCAGGACAGCGACATTGCAGCGGCTCAGGTGTGCTGGGCCGATTACAAACGGAGAAAAAAACATGCCCCTTACCCATGACTTCAAGGAAACCATCCGGGCGCGGGCGCAGCGTGAACCGAAATTCCGGCAAGCGCTCCTGCGCGAGGCCGTGGAAAGCTATCTCACCGGCGACCTCGAAACCGGAAAGTCCGTGTTGCGCGACTACGTCAACGCAACCATCGGATTTCAGGCGCTCGAAGAGCAGACCGACATTCCCGTCAAAAGCCTCATGCGTATGCTGGGGCCCAGGGGCAGCCCGTCCGCAGCCAACCTTTCCAGCATCCTCACAGTCCTGCAAAAAACCGAAGGCGTCCACTTCGAGCTTTCATTGGGGCGATAACCCCGGTGTTTCACAAGGGGTAGGTTTCGGCACAGCGTGGCCGCGTTCAGCATCGGAATCGTTCGACGCAGCATGAGTCTTGACAAACTATCACATTAGACATAATCTAAATCGTTGATGGATGCCGAGGCGATTCAGCGGTCGCTGGAGGGCTGCGGGTTGCGCTGCACGCCGCAGCGCTACGCCGTGATGGCCTTTCTGATGGAGCACAGCGGGCATCCCACGGCCGCGGAGATCTTCGAGGCCGTGAATCGCGTGGACCCGCGCTCTTCCAGGGCCACCACCTACAACAATCTGCGCGACCTGGTGCAGGCGGGTCTGGTGCGCGAAGTGGCCGTGGAGGGCCGCGCCGCGCGATTCGATGCGAAAGGCATGCGGCATCACCACTTCATCTGCGACCGCTGCGGTGATGTCGAGGATATCGAGTGGTACAACGTGCCCAGGCCGGCCTCGGGCTTGCTGGGCAAGCGGGTTTTTCGTGAATGCGAACTTATTTTCCGGGGGCTCTGCGCGAAGTGCGCTCCGCGGCGCGCTTCCCGTTAGGTCCTTGCCGTTCTATTAACTGATTCGAAGGAGGACATCATCTTGTCAACCGAAACGAAGTGCCCGGTAACGGGCGGCGCTCGCCGACACATGGCGGCCGGGCCGACAAACGCCGACTGGTGGCCGAACCAGTTGAACCTGGGGATCCTGCACCAGCACTCCCCGCTGTCCGATCCCATGGACAAGGAGTTCAATTACGCCGAGGAGTTCAGGAGCCTCGATCTCGATGCCGTGATCAGGGACCTCCATGCCCTGATGACCGATTCGCAGGAGTGGTGGCCGGCCGACTATGGCCACTATGGGCCGTTGTTCATTCGCATGGCGTGGCACAGCGCCGGTACCTACCGCATCGGCGACGGCCGCGGCGGGGCCGGCTCCGGCACGCAGCGTTTCGCACCGCTCAACAGTTGGCCGGACAATGTGAACCTCGACAAGGCGCGCCGGCTGCTCTGGCCGATCAAGCAGAAATACGGCCGCAAAATCTCCTGGGCCGACCTGATGATTCTCGCCGGCAACGTCGCATTGGAATCGATGGGGTTCAGGACCTTCGGTTTCGGGGGCGGGCGCGAGGACGTGTGGGAGCCCGAGGAGGACATTTTCTGGGGGCCCGAGGGCAAGTGGCTGGCCGACGAGCGCTACAAGGGCGATCGTCAGCTCGACAATCCTCTCGCCGCGGTTCAGATGGGCCTGATTTACGTGAATCCGGAAGGACCCAACGGCAACCCCGATCCGATCGCCGCGGCGCGGGATATCCGGGAGACGTTCGCTCGCATGGCGATGAACGACGAGGAGACCGTTGCGCTCATTGCCGGCGGGCACACATTCGGGAAAACCCACGGCGCCGCCGATCCGAACAAGTATGTCGGCGCCGAGCCCGAAGCCGCTCCGATCGAGGAGCAGGGCCTGGGCTGGAAAAACAGCTTTGGCAGCGGCAAGAACGGCGACACGATCGGCAGCGGGCTGGAGGTCACATGGACCACCACCCCGGTGAAGTGGAGCAACAACTACCTGGAGAACCTGTTCGGGTATGAATGGGAACTGACGAAGAGCCCCGCCGGCGCGAATCAGTGGACGCCGAAGGGCGGCGCGGGCGCGGGTACCGTTCCCCATGCCCACGATTCGTCGAAGCGGATCGCCCCGGGGATGCTCACGACGGACCTGTCTCTGCGGATGGACCCGATCTATGAGCCGATCTCCAGGCGCTTCCTGAAACACCCGGAGGAACTGGCGGACGCATTCGCTAAAGCGTGGTTCAAACTGACGCACCGCGACATGGGCCCGATCTCCCGCTACCTCGGCCCGCTGGTTCCCAAAGAGCCGCAGCTTTGGCAGGACCCCGTCCCCGCGGTGGATCACGAATTGATCGGGGAAAAGGACGTTGCCGCTCTGAAGGCGAAGATCCTCGCATCGGGACTCTCGATCTCGCAATTGGTGACGACGGCCTGGGCATCGGCGGCGACGTTCCGCGGCTCCGACAAGCGCGGCGGGGCGAACGGAGCCCGCATCCGCCTCGCGCCGCAGAAGGACTGGGAAGTGAACCAGCCGGCCGAACTGGCGAAGGTTCTGCAAAAGCTGGAAATGATCCAGAAAGAGTTCAACAGCTCGCAGTCAGGCGGTAAAAAGGTCTCGCTGGCCGACCTGATTGTTCTGGGTGGCGATGCGGCCATCGAGGAAGCGGCGAAAAAGGCCGGGCACGACGTGAAAATACCTTTCTCGGCGGGACGCACCGATGCTTCGCCGGAACAGACCGATGTACACTCATTCGCCGTACTGGAGCCGAAAGCGGATGGGTTCCGCAACTACATCCGGAACGGACACGGACTGCCGCCGGAGGAGCTGCTGGTGGACCGGGCACAGTTGCTTACGCTGACTGCCCCGGAGATGACGGTTCTTGTCGGCGGCCTGCGCGCGCTGAATGCGAACGTCGGGGCGTCCAAACACGGCGTCTTCACCAGCCGGCCCGGCACGCTGACGAACGATTTCTTCGTCAACCTGCTGGACATGAATACGAAGTGGCAGCCCTCGGCGACGGTCGAAGGCGTGTATGAGGGGCGCGATCGCGCGACGGACAAAGTCAGGTGGACCGCCACCCGCGTCGATCTGGTCTTCGGCTCGAACTCCCAGCTCCGGGCCATCGCGGAGGTTTATGCCTGCGACGACTCAAAGCAGGCGTTTGTGAAGGATTTCGCGGCGGCGTGGACCAAGGTGATGAACCTGGATCGTTTCGACCTGGCCTGATCGGACCACGGACTAAAGTCTGTGCCACTTGTTATCGGTGATCTGGCAGCACACGGTGGCACAGGCTTTAGCCTGCGAGGGCCTTTTTCAAGTCTGCGTTTGTCTCATTAAAGAGATGTCGCCGGCAACACCCGCTAATACACGGGTGTCTTCGGCGATCTCTACCCCTCCCCGCAACCCGATTTACAAAAACTCTATCCGAATCTCGCACTATAATGGGGCAGGCTGGAAAGCACTGCGACGTTTTGCTTCGACGCCCCCTGCCTTCGGGCGCCCGACAGCCCGCCGCGTGGCGACGATGATTTCAACATCGTTGGAGGCTTGGATCGGCCATGCAATCCGCAGCGTGGGGAGTTTCAGGTATCTTCTGCGTCCTGGTCGCCGGGCCGCTGCTCGGGCAACAGGATCGAATTACCAGCGCCATCGACAATAAAAGCTTCGTCGTTCTGGACAGCAGCGTCCGTCCGCTGGCGCTGGCGGAACGCGGAGACGAGGGGCTGGTGGAGCCCTCCCTGAAGCTCCCCTGGATGACACTGTGGTTCAGGCGGACCCCGGCCCAGGATGACGCTCTTGCACGGCTGCTCGCCGAGCAACAGGACAGCTCATCGGAGAAGTACCACAAGTGGCTAACCTCCCAGGAGTACGCGGCGGAGTTTGGCCTCAGCTCGGGCGATATCGAGAGGGTCGCCGCATGGCTTGAAAAGCAGGGTTTTCGTGTCGAGTACAGGGCCAATGACCGGGACTTCATCGCCTTCAGCGGCACCGCCGGCCAGGTGGGGGACACATTTCACACGGAAATCCACCGCTACACGGTCCGCGGCGAATCTCACTACCTCAACGCCACGGCGCCGTCCGTTCCCGAAGCCCTCGCGGACGTGGTGCTGTCGCTGCAGGGCCTGACTGACGTGCATCTGCAGCCCCGACTGGTGCACGGTAAGTCCGCGGTTACGCTGCATCCAAACGAGAATGATGGCAATGGCGCGGTGACTCTTGCGCCGGACGACATCGCGACCATTTACAACATCGTTCCGTTATACCAGCAGGGAATCAACGGCGCCGGGCAGAGTATTGCCGTACTGGGCGGGTCGAGGATCAACCTGGACGACATACGGGCCTTTCGCAGCCACTACAACCTGCCGGGGGCCGATCCGCAAATCGTCGAGTGCTGTGGGTTGGATCCGGGCGAGACGATGGATGAGGCGGAGGTGGAGGCGGATCTGGATGTCGAATGGGTGTCGGCGGTGGCGCGCAACGCCACCGTCATCTTCGTCTATGCGGAGGACCCGATTAGTACGATCTCGTACGCCATCGATCAGCATCTCGCGCCAGTGGTCAGCGAAAGTTTTGGCGGTTGTGAGGCGACAGTCGACAGCACGGGCATGTCCTTCGATGCCTGGCAGTCCCTGGCTCAGACGGCGAATGCCAAAGGCATGACGTGGCTGGATGCGAGTGGCGACTCCGGCGCGGCAAACTGCGACGCCGGCAACTCCGAGGCCTCCAAGGGACTCGCGGTGGAATTCCCCGCCAGCATGCCGGAAGTAACGGGCGTCGGTGGGACTGAACTCAACGAGGGAACCGGGACCTGGTGGAACGGCAACAACGGTCCCGAGCTTGGTTCAGCTCTGAGCTACGTACCCGAAACGGCGTGGAACGACACTCAATTCGAGGGTCAGCCTGCCGCCTCCGGGGGCGGCGCAAGCGCGAATTTCAGCAAGCCCTCCTGGCAGACCGGCCCGGGCGTTCCCGCCGACGGCAAGCGCGATGTACCCGACGTTTCGCTGACCGCATCCCCCGACCACGATCCCTACAACATCTTCACCGTCGATCCATCGACGGGCCAACATATCCACACCACGGTTGGCGGCACTTCCGTGTCTGCGCAGGCGTTCGCGGGCATTGTCGCGCTGCTGAACCAATCCCTGGCGCAGGCAGGCAAGGGGACCGCAGGCAACATCAATCCGCAGCTATACGCACTCGCGCGCACGCCCGGTGTTTTTCATGACATCACAACGGGAAACAACGTCGTTCCCTGTTCGATTGGCACCACGAATTGCGCGAGCGGCTCTTATGGCTACACGGCTGGGCCCGGATACGATCTGGTGACCGGCCTCGGCTCAGTCGACGCCTGGAGGATGGTGGCGTGCTGGAGTCGCGCCTCCGATCGCACAGGTTTTCTGATTTCCAGTTCAGGGCACGAACTCCCCTGCCATCTCACTACTCCCACCGCGACGGCGCTCACGGTAAACCCCAGCGTGATTTTCACGAACGGCTCGATGAAGCTCACGGCAGCGGTTTCCCGGACCCGGGGCAGAGAGATTCACAACGGAAGCGTGACGTTTCGTGCCGGCAGCATCGCTCTTGGAACTGCCGCGCTGGCGAGCGGAGTCGCGACCCTGAACGCTGATGGAAGCCTGTTGCCGTCGGGAAGCGATACGATCACCGCCGACTACAGTGGCGACACGACTTTCGAAGCCTCTTCGGGGTCCACCACCGTTACGGTCAACGCGCCAACAGCCGGAGTTGGCTTCACCGCCAACCCGAATCCGATCGTCTCCGCGAGCGGCGTCGGCAAGACCACACTCGCCTGGAGCGCCGCGGGCTACAGTCAGTTGGAGATCACCGTCGGATCGGTCACCGGAACGGCGCTGACCGGCACGGTCGGGTCGAGCGGTTCCATATCAACGGGCAACTCGGTGGCCGATTGGACGCAGTTTTTCCTGGTGGACCTCACCAGTCACAGCGCGATTGCCAGCGTGACCGTGCACGTGGTCCCGCCAACAATCACACCTGTGCTGACTTCCATATCGCCGCAGGGGGCCGAGGTTCGCTCCGCTGGTTTCAAACTACAGGCGATTGGTTCCAACTTCACCCTTTCGTCGGTCGTTTTGTGGGGCGGCACGCCGCTCCCAACTCTGTTCCAGAGCAGCGGTTTGCTCCAGGCCACCGTGCCGGCCAGCGACTTGAAGGCCGATGGAACCACACAGGTCCGGGTTGTTACCGAAGGCCAGACTTCCGGCCCGCTTCCTTTTGTCATCGCCGACATGCCGTATCTGGTCAATTCGATGACGACGGAGTCCGCGGGCAATTCGTGCCAGGCTCCAGTACCCAACAGCGCCTTTCAGTACACCGACAGTGGTGCGATCGTATGGTTCTCCGTCGATGGCGCAATAGACGGAGATGTCGCCGGCGTGCAGTGGTATGACTCGGGGGGCAAACTGCTGGCGAGTTCCACGTGGCGTCCTCTTTCTTCGGGTGGTAGTTGGTGTTTTTCGAACGCCCTCAGATTCTCCGCTCTCTGCCTGGCCCCCGCGGGCACCCTGAACTGGAAAGTAGTGGTCACCTGGAACGGAACCCAGTTCTTCACGCTGCCCTTCACCATCTCTACGCACCCGTCAGGTTATTTTGATGGAGATTGGAGCGGAACAAACTCCCTTTGCAAGGGATGCGACAGCGAGCCGATGTCGATGACCGTCAGCGGGAACAAGGTCACGGCATACTCCGTCACCGACTACGGACCTTTTGTCTACTCCGGGCCGTTACTCGGGCCGATCCCTGTCTGCGGAGATTCTTTCGACGAGGTCTCCTTCCAGGAATTTACTGGGGAGTTCGCCTCCTCGACGTGGGCGAGTGGGACCTTGAACTACGGATTCGGCTTCCTCGTCTACTCGTGGACGGCGACCAAACAGTAACCTCGCGCTGATCTGTAGTGCGACGCTCACGCCTGTGTGAACGGCTCTACGCCGGAGCTCGCGTAACCCTGTGCGGTAATTGTGCATTCGCGATGGCTTGCGGCGTGCATCTCACGGTGCGAGGAGGCGCAGCCATGTCGTCGTTGAGCCGTCGCGGGAGCGCCACGCTGCTTTCTCTGGCAATTCACGCGGGCGTCGTCGCGATTTTGTTCTTTATTGGCGGATATTCGGCCGCAACGCGCGCCGGGCTGATCGGAGATCGCCGAATTATTCCGCTGCTCGATCCGTTGAAAGCCGACCGCGGCCGTGCGGGCCGCGGCGGAGGAGGCAATCACTCGCTTACGCCGCCTTCGCAAGGCCAGTTGCCGCCGCATCGGACCTTTCAGATGCCGTTGCCGGTGGCCAGCGTCATCCGCACCCCGCTGCTGGTGGAGCCTCCGCCATCGCTCACGGTCGATGCGCACATCGAGTCGAAGATGCTGCAATTCGGCGATCCGCACGGCGTGCCGGGACCTCCGTCGAGCGGCCCAGGTAATGGCGGTGGGCTCGACGATGGCGATGGCACAGGTATGGGCAATCAGCCTGGGCCGGGTGGCGGAGATGGCGGCCCCGGTACCGGGGTGGGAGGCATCGGAGGCTTCACGAAGCCCCCGGTGCTGGTATGGAAAGTTGACCCCGATTATTCGGACCCTGCGCGCAAAGCGAAGATTCAGGGCGTCGTGCTGTTGCGTGTGGCCATCGATAAGAGCGGCCGCATTGAGGACGTGCGCGTGGATCGCGGCATTGGCCTCGGTCTCGATGAAAAGGCCGTGGAAGCGGTGCGGCGCTGGAAGTTCCTGCCCGGAATGCGCAACGGGAAGGCTGTGGCGACAACGGCCGTGGTGGAGGTGCATTTCCGCCTGCTGTAGCGACGATCGGCACGCATGATATAGTGCCCTTCACATGCGCAGGAAACTGGTGGGCGAACTGATCGCCGAGTACCTCGGCACGCTGGTGCTGATGTTGTTTGGCCTCGGCGTGGTAGCCATGGTCACGTTGTTTGGAACCGGGTTGCCCGGCGAAGTTGTGAAGGGCGGGTACACCAATCTCACCATTGCATGGGGGATCGGCGTCACCATGGGAATTTACGTCGCCGGTGCGATCAGCGGCGCGCACCTCAACCCGGCGGTGACGCTGGCGCTCGCCGTCTTCCGGAGATTCCCATGGATGAAGGTGGTGCCGTACTCCATTGCCCAGGTTGCCGGCGCTTTCACCGCCGCGGGGCTGGTGTTCTGGAATTATCGTCTCGCTTTTCTGCGGTTCGACCCAGGCCTCGAGCACACGGCCAACGTCTTCACTACTTTTCCGGCCTTCCCGCACGAGCTATCGGCCGGATTTCTCGATCAGCTCATCGGAACCGGTCTGCTGATGCTCATGATCTTCGCCATCACCGACGAGCGCAATCAGCCGCCGGCGATTCTGCAACCCGCGCTGATCGGACTGATTGTAGTGGCCATCGGCATGGGCTGGGGCGCGATGCATGGTTATGCCATCAACCCCGCGCGCGATTTCGGGCCGCGACTGTTCACCGCGGTGGCCGGGTTCCGCAACAATGGCCTCACCGATGGGAGCGGCGTCTTCTGGGTGCCGATTCTGGGGCCGCTGCTGGGCGGCCTGATCGGCGCCGCGCTTTACGATTTCGGGATCCGCAGATTCCTGCCGCCGATCCACACTTCGTGAACAGTGGGCGCGCCGATCCAGTAGATGACTTCCCGATAATCCGCGCAATCGTGGATGACGAAATCGGCCAGCTTGCCGGATTCGAGCGAGCCGATCCGATCGCCGCGGCCGAGGCTGCGCGCGGCGTTGATCGTGGCCGCGCGAATGGCTTCCGCCGGGGTCATCTTCATTCTGGTGCAGGCGAGGAAAAGGATCAGGGGCATCGAGGGCGTCGGCGAAGAGCCCGGATTGAAGTCGGTGGCCAGCACCACGTCGAGGCCGGCGTCGATCATCTCGCGCGCCGCGGGGTAGCGGTCGAGGCCTAACGCGAAGACCGAGCCGGGCAACAGCACGGGCTGCACTCCGGCGCGGGCGAGGGCGGCAATGCCGGCGGCGTCGGTGTGCTCCAGATGATCGGCGGTGGCGGCGCCGAGTTCCGCAGCCAGTTGTGCGCCGCCGGAATTCGACAACTGATCGGCGTGCAGCCGCAGGCCGAGTCCAGGTGCACGGGCGGCTTCGAGAACACGCCGCGTCTCGGCGACGGTGAACACGCCCGCTTCGCAGAACGCATCGCAGTATTCGGCGAGCTTTTCCGCGGTTATGCGCGGAAGCATCTCGTGCATAATCAGGTCGAGATAGTCACTGCGGCGGTCGCGGAATTCGTCGGGGACTTCGTGCGCGCCCAGAAACGTCGGCACCAGCCGCAGCGGGCCGGAATCGTTCAGCGCGCGGATCACGCGCAGCATCTTCAGCTCGTCTTCGACGGACAGGCCGTAGCCGGATTTCACTTCGGCGGTGGTGGTGCCCAAGCGCAGCATCCAGCCGATGTGCCTGCGCCCCGCCTCGACGAGCTCATCTTCGGTCGCTGCGCGCGTTGCCCGAACCGTGGCACGAATCCCTCCACCGGCCGCGGCAATTTCCCGATAGCTGGCGCCAGCGCAGCGTTGCTCGAATTCACCGGCGCGATCTCCGGCGAAAACCAGATGCGTGTGCGCATCGACAAAGCCGGGCATGACGACGTGTCCCCGGGCATCCACCACTTCGTGCTCGGACCCGATCAGCGGTTCGATCTGCGAACGAGTGCCCGTGCGGATAATCTTGCCATCGCGCACCAGCATGGCTCCGTCTTCGATGATTCCGAGATCGGGTCCGGCCACCGCGACGAGCTGGCTGCAATTGATCAGCGCGAGATCAGTCATTGAAGCGCGTCGACACGCCGTTGTACCGCGGCTTTGAACTCCGCGTCGTGGATGGAATCGAGATTGATCTTCACGTTCTCCCAGGCGCCCGCGCGCGCCGCGGCAACCAGCGACTTCGCGACCGCGAGATCGCTCGCGAATCTGGCGGGAATCTCGAGGGCACTCAGTCGCACGCCGAGAGCGTGCGCGCGCTCCATTGTCTGCAGCGGAATTTCGGCCGCCCCGTGCAGCGCCTCTTCCACGTACGGTGCCCTCTCGTCCTTCGGACGTTTGTAAGCGGCCATCACCTGATTGAATGCCTCGGCGTCGCGATCCACGGCCTCGGTGAAGAACTTTCGATCATCTTCGAACGGCGACGGGTCCAGCTTCGCTAGGCGGGTCACCATGGCCCCCAGCGCCGCAGCCATCGCGCCAGCGGCAGCCGACGCACTACCGCCGCCTGGGGTCGCCGTAGGAGCCGCCAGAGCGTCCAGAAAGTCGGGCAACCCGCCACGCGCGGCGAGCGCCTCGGCGATGCGGTTCTCCAGCACCAGCTCGGGCCGGAAATTCTCGAACCGCAGGAAATAATCGGCGGATAATTCGATGGATTTTCTCGGAATCAGCCCGACGATCTCGCTGCCGACGACACCGACGCCGTACCGCTCGGCTTCGCGGCGAACGGCCTCGAATACCACATGCATGGGCGTCTGCTCGAAATCGGTGAGATTGATGGAAACCTGCGCGATATTGCGCGAAGCCAGCATCACGCCCATCGACTTGACGAACCGAAACCCGCCGCTGGAAAAGCGAATGGTCTTCGCGATGCGTTTCGCGATGGAGAGGTCCGGCGTGTTGAGGTTGACGTTGTAAGCGATGAGGAACTTGCGCGCGCCGACGACAATGGCGCCCGCAGTGGGATGGCAAACCGGATCGCCGATGTCGGGATCGCGCGCCGTGACTTTTCCCATCTCCTGGACCAGTGCCTCGAACTGGCCTTTACGGATGTTTTCAAGATTCGTCCGTTCCGGCCGCCGGGCAGCGGCTTCGTAGAGGTAGACGGGCAGGCGGAGCTTAGCCCACAGTTTTTCGCCCAGCCTCTCGGCCATGAGCACACATTCTTCCAGCGTCACGCCTTCGATGGGAATAAACGGCAACACGTCTGCAGCGCCGATGCGCGGGTGCGCACCGGTGTGCGTCGTCAGGTCGATCAGCGCAACTGCTTTCTCGACCGCGCGAAACGCGGCGGCCTCCACCGCATTCGGCGTTCCCACGAAGGTGAGCACACTGCGATTGTGATCGGGATCGCTCTCCCGATCCAGCAGCACCACATCGGGTACGGAAAGGATCGCTTGCACGATGGCGTCCACCTTCGCCATATCGCGCCCTTCGCTGAAATTGGGTACGCACTCGACAAGCTGTCGTGGCATGCTGCTACCTACTCTACCGATTCCATTGGCCGGCGGACACCATGTTCGCGCGCGAACGCAACGGCCTCTTCGTACCCGGCATCGGCATGACGAATGATGCCCATACCGGGGTCTGTGGTCAGCACGCGCTCGAGCCGGCGGCGTGTCGAGTCCGTCCCATCGGCCACTACCACCATGCCGGCATGCTGCGCGTACCCGATGCCCACGCCTCCGCCGTTGTGAATCGAGATCCACGACGCCCCCGCCGCCGTGTTGACCAGCGCGTTCAAGAGCGGCCAATCGGCAATGGCGTCCGAGCCGTCGCGCATGGCTTCCGTTTCGCGGTACGGTGAGGCCACCGAGCCGGTGTCCAGATGATCGCGTCCGATCACGATCGGCGCCTGAATCTTCCCGGACTTCACCAGATCGTTGATGGCCGTGCCGAATTCGGCGCGCTCGCCGTAGCCCAGCCAGCAGATGCGCGCCGGCAGACCCTGGAAGTGCACACGTTCCTGGGCAAGGTGAATCCAGCGCGCCAGCGATTCGTTATGCGGGAACATCCTCAGAACCAGCTCGTCGGTGACCCGGATATCGGCAGGATCGCCGGAAAGCGCGGCCCAGCGGAACGGCCCGCGGCCCTCACAGAAGAGCGGGCGGATGTACTCGGGCACGAATCCGGGAATCTCATAAGCATCGTCAACGCCGGCCTGCTTCGCCTGGGTGCGGATGTTGTTGCCGTAATCGAAGGTCACCGCGCCGGCGCGCTTCAGCGCGAGCATGGCGGAAACGTGCTCAGCCATGGCGGCCATGGAGCGGCGTACGTATTCGTCGGGGTCATTCGCGCGGAGCTCCACCGCGGCTTCCAGCGTCATGCCGTTGGGCACGTAGCCGTTGAGCGCGTCGTGCGCGCTGGTCTGGTCAGTGAGAACATCGGGCACGATGCCGCGGCGCACCAGCTCGGGAATAATATCGGCGCAGTTCGCGGCCAGGCCCACCGAAAGCGCCTTGCCGCGGCGTCGCGCGCTGTCGAGCTGATCGAGCGCGTCGTCCAGATCGTCGGTAGCGCGATCGCAATAGCCGGTGGCGATGCGCTTCTCGATGCGCGCGGGATCGACCTCGATGCCGAGAAAGCACGCGCCGTTCATGGTGGCCGCCAGCGGCTGCGCCCCGCTCATTCCACCCATGCCGCCGGAGACCACCAGCCGTCCTTTGAGCGATCCTCCGAAATGCCGCGCGGCAGCCGCGGCGAACGTCTCATAAGTTCCCTGCAGAATGCCCTGCGTGCCGATGTAGATCCAGGACCCCGCGGTCATCTGGCCGTACATGATGAGGCCCAGATGTTCCAGCCGCCGAAACTCGTCGTAGTTCGACCAGTGGCCGACGAGGTTCGAATTCGCGATGAGCACCCGCGGCGCTTCCTCGTGCGTGCGGAAAATCCCCACCGGCTTGCCCGACTGCACCAGCAGCGTCTCGTCGTTTTCGAGCGACCGCAGCGAGCGGACGATGGCGTGGAACGAGGGCCAGTCGCGCGCGGCCCGGCCTGCGCCCCCGTAGACGATCAGTTCGGCGGGCTTCTCGGCCACCTCCGGGTCGAGGTTGTTCATGAGCATGCGCATCGCGCCTTCCTGATGCCAGCCTTTGCAGCTCAGCTCGCGGCCGCGCGGGGCGCGTACAACGGGGGGCGCGACGGGTGGGGATGTGGTCATGGGGGGGTTCCTATCCCATACAATACGCCCATAGAAGACGATGCCGCGACGAACGCTGGATTACGAGGAAGCGATCCGCCGGGTGATCCGGCAAATCCCGAAGGGCAAGGTGGCGACGTACGGGCAGGTGGCCGCCGAGGCAGGATTCCCGGGATATCATCGGCAGGTTGCTCAGGTGCTGGGACGTGCCCACGGTTCCCTGCCCTGGCAGCGCGTGTTGGGATCAGGCGGATTAATCAAGGTGCCGCGCGAGGAGGCTCTTAATCAACGCCTGCTGCTGGAAATGGAAGGCGTGCGGTTTCGGGGGCGGCGGGTGGATATGGACGAGTGTCAGTGGGAAGGGCTGCCGTGGCGGAAACGATAATCGCCGCGAAAACACGCTCTTAGGCGGGCCTTTTGCCGAATCCGGAGATCCGGAGATCCGGAGGATGACGCTTGTGGCGCCTGCATTAAACAGATACTATGGGGTCGCACCCTTGGACGGCTGACCTAATATGGGCCGAAGCGGAGCGAAACCCTCACATGTCGAATCCTTTCTGCGTGGCGCGCTGGCGGAGGCCTGTCGCGACCGCAGTCGGTGCGCTTGCACTGACGCTTTCTGGCACAACAGTGGCGCTGGCGCAGTGTACGCTGAACGGATCAGCCAATCCCTGTAGCCTGACCGGACCGATCACCGTCAGCAGCGGCTACCTCGGCCCTCCGGGCACCGTTTCCACAGCCTCTGGCGTCATCACGAACAACAGCACGATCCAGATCAATGCAGGGAGCGGGAACAACACATTCCTAAACCTGGGCGCCGACACTACGCTCCAGGGTTCCGGTGGAATCCTCACGCTGAACAGCGGAGACGACAATGGGTACGCGGTCCTCGAGAGTTTCTCCGGATTCACACTGGCGAACGCTACCAACACGATTCAGGGTTACGGCATCATCGGCAATAGCGGACTTTCCGTCATAAATGGTGCGGGTGGAACGGTGCTGGCGAACGTCTCAGGTCAGACGCTGCTCATCAATGCAACGGGAGGCCTCACGAATAATGGCACCATGCAGGCAGATGCCGGCGCCACGCTTCAGGTGAACTCGAATCTGACAAATTCTGTGGTCGATGGGGGGCCTGGTCTGGACGGGGGAACCTATGTGATGAACAATGGCATCATCCAGCTATCTACGCTGGGGACCAGCGGTGGCGAAATTCTTTACAACGCAGGAACTATCGTCCTCAACGGTCCCAGCGCAAGAATGACCGACGCGGCCAACAACAACGCGCTCTCGGGCATCTTCTTGAACGGCACTGGCTCCTCCTTCACTGTGGAAGGCGGAAACCACTTCTCAACCAGCCCCGCCAATTCCGGTTCGTTCCTTCAGTACGGGTTCCTGGTTGTCGGCGCTGGCAGCACCCTTTCAACCACGCAAATGGTTCAAAACGGGGCCGGGAACCAATGTATCACTCAGGTTGATGGCCAATTGAATGCTGCCGTCCTTCTAAACGCGGCTGGCACCGTGTTGTCGGGCACCGGCGTGGTTAACGGCAGCGTGACCAACAGCGGAAGCATGGTGACGCCGGGGGACAATGGCGCTCCCGGCACGTTGACCATAAATGGCCTCTACGACGTGCCAAGTTCCACCGGAGGTTTGGCTGCGTCGCTGAACATCTTAGTTGGATCGGCGGCCTCAGCCACGCTGAACGTCAACTCGGCCTCCCTGTCGCAAACGATCACTTTCACCTCTTATGGCGGTTTTTCACCGCCCGCCGGCGCAACATACGACTTCCTGAACTATACGAACGGGCTCACCGGAACCTTTACGACGGTGGATGTGTCCGCACTGAACCTTGCACCGGGCCTGACAGCCTCGCTGGACTACAGCCACCCGGGTGAGGTTCTGCTCCATATCGTTCAAACCTCGGCCGGCCTGACGCTGAGCGCTACAGGCAGTGGAATCGTCACCGCCAATCCAATCTCCTTGACCGGCACCTACGCGATCGGAACGAAGGTGTGCCTGACCGCAACGCCGAGTGCCGGCTGGCGATTCGTGTCGTGGAGCGGAGCGGCGCTGGATTCCAACAACTGCCTGGTTTTGAACAGCAACGCGTCCGTCACCGCGAACTTCACACAGGCTTCTCAGATCCACAACAACCGTAGCTTCGTCTCGACGGCGGGCAACGACGCGGACATCTGCGGCATAACCGCTCCGTGCCGTTCCCTGAGTGCGGCTTTGGCGGTAACCACGGCGGGAGGAGAAATCGTCGTCCTGAACCCCGGCGAGTACGACCCGGCGACCATCACCCAGCCGGTCACTATCTCGGCCATTGGTATCGATGCGTCCATCACCGCGACTTCAGGCAATGCCCTCACCATCAACACGACCGGAGATGTCACCCTCACCGGGCTGGGCTTGCACGGGCTGGGCACCGGCAATGACGGCGTGCTGGTACAGCAGGCCGGAATCCTGCGCCTGTACAACGTCACTGCGGAGAACTTCGCCAACGATGGTGTGGAGTTCACTTCGGCCGGCGATCTGGCCATCTACAACTCGCGGTTCACTGACAACCAGTACGGTCTGGCGGTGGAGAATGCCTCAACGCAGGCATTCGTGCATAACGCCAGCTTCGATCACAACAGCCTGGCGGGCGTGTATGCGCCGATGGGCGTTGCAGTGGTCGGCGATTCTTCCGGCCATTTCAATGGCTCCGGCTTCGAATCGAACGGAGGGACGCTGGTGCTGGCGGAAAATCAGGCGGTATTGAACAACACGGGCGTATCGGCAATTGGCGCGAGCGTGGTCCTGCAGTTCTCCTCCTGCAGCGTTGCGCTGAACACGCTGTACTCATACAGCGCCGCCTCGGGAGCCCAGATCTCGGGGACCGGCCCCGGCACGAGCCTGGCGAACGGCCCCGCGAGCGGAACACTCGCAACACCCACAGGGCTCCAATAGCAGGTTAGCAGTCAAGAACTTTATCTGTAATAGAACCTTTCAGTTACAGATCCTGTTATCGGATATTTCTTGCCAGTAATAACAATTTGCGATAGAACCATTGCAGATTGTAATATGACTCTCGGCGAAAAGCTCCGCTACCTGAGGCAGGTGGAAGGCACCCTCCGCGGCCTCGAACGCGAGATGACCCAGCAGGAAGTGGTCCGGGCCATCCGCCGCGAACACGGCCAGTCCATCAGCCAGTCGTATTTGTCGCAGATCGAAAGCGGCGCGCGCCCGCACCTAACCAACACGACGCGCATGCTGCTGGCGCGGTTCTACAAGGTCCATCCCGGATACCTGGTGAGCGACCCGGACGGCTACCACAACGAACTGATGTCGGATGTGGGAGCGTCGGAGGACAGCCTGGATCTGTGGCTGATCGACGGCGCCGAGCGCTTCCGCCGCGACGCCGATCTGCGGCACGCGCTGATCCAGGTGGCGAAGCACGACGACACGCGCAAGTGTCTTGTGCTGCTGGGAACCATCATCGAAACCCCGGGGCTGGCCGACCGCCTGAGCGAAGTCCTGCGGCCGGGGCCCATGGAGGTTCGGAGGAAGACGGCATGAACTGGGAATCGTTGTACCTTTTCTGCTTCGTGGTTGGCTTTCTGTTGAGCGCCGTCTCGTTTCTGGTGGGCGCGGGACACGCGCACCTGCCGCATCTGCACGCTCCGCATCCGCATGTTCATGCCGTACACACGCACCATGCGGGCGGCGGCCGGTCGGCGTCCTCGTTCTTCAACTTCGGCACCATCACGGCCTTTCTGGCGTGGTTCGGCGGGACGGGCTACCTGCTCACGAAGTATTCGAGCATCTGGTTCCTGCTCGCCCTGTTGATTGCCACGGGCGCGGGCGTCACCGGAGCTGCCGTCGTGTTCTTTTTGCTGGTGAAGGTGCTGATGAAGCAGGACCGTGAACTTCACGACGCCGACTTTGAAATGGTCGGGGCCATCGGCCGGGTCAGCTCGGGCATTCGGGCCAACGGCACGGGCGAGATCGTGTTTTCGCAGCAGGGCGTCCGGAGCTGCTGCGGCGCGCGCAGCGAGAGCGGGGCGGCCATCGCCAAAGGAGTGGAAGTGGCGGTCACGCGCTATGAGAAAGGCATCGCATACGTCCGTCCCTGGGAGGAACTGGACGGACTGGAATCGGACCAGGCGGGTTCCGCTGGCCCGGAGAATCAATAACTGAGCAGTTCGGGAAAATCCATGACAACGCAAACAATTTTCATTCTGGCGGCGCTGCTGGTTGTGGTGCTGCTTTTTATTCTGTCGAGCTTCGCGCAGATGTACCGGAAGGTGGGGCCGAACGAGGCGCTCATCGTCTACGGTTTCCGCGGTCCCCGCGTGGTGAAGGGCGGCGGCACGTTCATCGCGCCGATGTTCGAGAATTACCGCCAGCTTTCGCTGGAGCTGATGTCGTTCGACGTGGCGCCACAGCAGGATCTCTATACGAAACAGGGCGTGGCGGTGACGGTGGAGGCGGTGGCGCAGATCAAGGTCAAGTCGGATCCGGAGTCGATTCGCACCGCGGCCGAGCAGTTTCTCAGCAAGACGCCGCCTTTGCGCGAAGGCCTGATCCGCCTGGTGATGGAGGGCCATCTGCGCGGCATTATCGGCCAGCTCACCGTCGAACAGATCGTGAAGGAGCCGGAGATGGTGGCCGACCGCATGCGCGGCACCTGCGCGGACGACATGAGCAAGATGGGGCTGGAGGTGATTTCCTTCACCATTAAGGAAGTCCGGGACAAGAACGAGTACATCACCAACATGGGCCGGCCCGACGTGGCCCGCATCAAGCGCGACGCCGATGTGGCCGCCGCCGAAGCGGATCGCGATACCGCCATCAAGCGCGCCGACGCCACCCGCGCCGCCGCCGTGGCCAGAGCGGAAGCCGATCAGGCCCGCGTGCTGGCCGAAACCCTGTCGCAGGCCAAACAGGCCGAAGCGCAGCGCGACCTCGAAGTCAAGAAGGCGCAGTATCTGGAAACCACCAAGCGGCAGCAGGCCCAGGCCGACAAGGCCTACGACATCCAGACCAACATCATGCAGCAGCAGGTAGTGGCCGAGCAGGTGAAGATCCAGCAGGTGCAGACCGAGCAGCAGATTAAGGTTCAGGAAGCCGAGATTCTGCGCCGCGAAAAGGAACTCATCGCGACAACCCTGAAGCAGGCGGAAATCGAGCGCCAGCGCATCGAGACGCTGGCCGCCGCGGAAAAGGCGCGGCAGATTGCCGAGGCCGAAGGCCATGCCGCCAGGACGCGGCTGGAAGGAGAGGCCGAAGCCGACATCATCCTGCGCAAGGGCGAATCGGAAGCCAAGGCCATGAACGTCAAGGCCGAGGCGTATCAGGAATGGAACCAGGCCGCGGTGGTGGACAAGTTGATCACCGGCCTGCCGGACGTGGTGAAGGCGCTGGCCGCGCCGCTGGCCAACATCGACAGGATCACTATCGTGTCGACCGGAGACGGCCATGCCGCCGGCATGAACAAGATCACCGGCGACATGGCGCAGATGGTGGCGCAGATCCCCGCGCTGTTCGAGACATTGTCGGGGATGCAGATGAGCGAATTGCTGGGCAAGGTTCGGACCATCGGCGAGAAGAAGGACAAGCCGGCGGCCAGCGGAACGCAGAGCTGAGGAGCAGGAGGCGGGGGCGGGTGAAAGCTCGTCCCCGTTTTAAGAAATGACAGGAGGTTTGTTATGGCATTGATGGAACGCGTGGCAACGCTCGTTCGAGCGAATCTCAACGATCTGGTGGACAAGGCGGAAGACCCGGAGAAGCTGATCAAGCAGGTGATTCTGGATATGGAGAATCAGCTCATGCAGGTGAAGACGCAGGTGGCCATCGCGATCGCCGATCAGCATCTTCTGACGCGGAAGCATGCCGAGAACGCGGAAAAGGAAACCGACTGGAAGCGGCGCGCCGAGCTGGCCGTGGACAAGAAGGAAGACGACCTGGCGCGGGCCGCGCTGGAACGCTCGCTCAGCTTCCGGCAGATGGCCGAAAACTTCCGGCAGCAGGCCGAAGATCAGACCGTACAGGTGGAGAACCTGAAGGTGGCTCTCCACAAACTGGAGCAGAAACTGGCCGAGGCGCGCTCCAAGAGCGACGTCGTCATCGCGCAGCATCGCCGTGCTCGTGCGTTGAACAAAGCCGGCGATGCGCGCCTGGCGATGGCCGACGACTCCAGCTCGCATGCCTTCGACCGCATGCGCGAGAAGGCGCGGCATGAGGAAGCCATGGGCCACGCCAAAGCGGAGTTGCTGAGCGACAACGTGGAGGACAAGCTGGCCGCTCTCGAAAAGCAGGACGAAATCGAAAAGCTGCTGGCGGAAATCAAGGCGCGCAAAGGCTGATCACAGGCTGAAGCCTGTGCCACCCAGCCTGGTAGCACAGGCTTCAGCCTGTGGAGTGTTTTTCACCCCGCCCCTTCAGGCTCAGCTCACTGCGGCAATCGCGTCGATCTCCACGGCGACACCGCGCGGCAGTCCGGCGGCCTGCACCGTGGAACGCGCCGGCGGGGGGCCGGTGAAGTACTGGCCGTAAACTTCGTTCACCTTCGGGAAGTCGGCCATGTCCTTCAGGTAGACGGTTGTCTTCAACACGGCGTTCAGCGAAGACGCGCAGGCCTCCAGCACCGCCTTCAGGTTGACCAGCGCCTGGTGCGTCTGAGCGACGACATCGCCGTCGATTACCTGGTTGGTGACGGGGTCGATCGCAATCTGGCCGCTGAGGTAAGCGATGCCGTTATGAATTACGGCCTGGGAGTACGGGCCGATCGCTTTCGGCGCCTTCGACGTGCTTATGACCTGGCTCATTCATCTGCAAGCTTCCCACAAGCGCGGTCACCGAAGCCAGACGCTCGCCTGCAAGGAACTGGTCCAGCTCGCGGGCGATGCGCAATGGCGCGCGCGGATCGGCGAAATTCATGGCGCCCACCTGCACCGCCGACGCGCCGGCAATGAGGAACTCCGCGGCATCCTCACCCGTGCGAATCCCTCCCAGGCCGATTACCGGAATGCGCACGGCCTGAGCCGCTTCATAGACCATGCGCAAGGCGATCGGCTTGATGGCGGGCCCGGAAAGTCCGCCAAATCCCGCGCCAATGCGGGGCCGCCGCGCGCGCGCGTCAATGGCCAGAGCGATGAACGTGTTCACCAGGCTGACGGCGTCGGCGCCCGCCTCCTGCGCGGCGATGGCCATCGGCTCAATCCGCGAGACATTCGGAGACAGCTTGACGACGATCGGCCGGCGGGTCCGCGGCCGCACGCTGCGGACCAGATCGGCGAGCAGAACCGGGTCGCTGGAGAAGAAGATGCCACCGGCGTGCGTGTTCGGACACGATACGTTCAGCTCGTACGCGGCGATGCCGTCCGCATCTTCGAGGACGCGAATCACCTCGGCGTAATCCTCCCGCGCGTAGCCGAATACGTTGACGAAAACGGCAGTGCGATACTCGCGAAGCTGGGGGAGTTTGTCCCGGACAAATGCGCGTACACCGACGTTCTGCAGGCCCACCGAATTCATCATGCCCGCCGCGGTTTCCCATAGCCGCGGCGGCGGATTGCCGGCGATGGGCTGCGCGGAAAGGCCCTTGGTCACGAATCCGCCGAGTTGATTCAGGTCGAGAATCGAGGCGAATTCGACGCCGTAACCGAACGTGCCGGAGGCCGCCAGCACCGGGTTGCGCAGCGCGATCCCGCAGAGCGTGGTGGCGAGGCGGTCCATTCGGCAACAAGTATAGCTGAGCTGCGGCGCGTACCAGTACCGGAGAACTAAACAGGAAGCATCCCCACCTTAAGCGGATTCGCTTATAGTACTTCGCCTGTTGCGGGTCGATGCTGTAAGTGTGCGCCAGTTCCTGACGGGCGAGAGGAAAGGCTCTCGCCCGAAGTCATTCCAGTCTTTATCGACGCGATTCACGGCGTTTACCGGCGTACTCCTGCTGTGGGTTGTGGCGGCCACGTTAGCGTACGATCTGCATCAGGGCACGCTGAACCTGACCAAAGCGCTGCTGGAATGCGGCGTGGTGCTGGTAGTGGCGGCGTTGATCTCGCGATTCACCATGCGCGTGCTGGCGCGTCCGCTGCACTACCTGCAGCAGGGCATGACAGCGGTGCGCAGAGGCAAACTGGAACCCATCCAGGTAAGCCGCACGGGCGACGAAATCGAATACCTGGGCGAAAGCTTTAACCAGATGATCGATGCCCTGACATCTTCTCAGGAGGAGATCCGCCAGCATCAGGAATTGCTCGAGCAACGCATTTCACAGCGCACCGAACAGCTCGAGGAAGCCATGCTGCGGGCTCAGGCGGCCAACGAAGCCAAGAGCGAGTTCCTCGCCAACATGTCGCATGAGCTGCGCACGCCCATGGCCGGCATCCTGGGCATGCTCGATGTGACGCTGGAGAGCGATCTCGCCGAGGAGCATCGCGATCAGCTCGAAACGGCGCAGCGCTGCGCTTACTCGCTGCTGGCGCTGCTGAACGACATTCTCGATCTCTCCAAAATCGAATCGGGCCGCATGGGTCTGGAAAGGATTCCGTTCGATATCCGTGTCGTTCTGCAGGACTGCGTTCGCTCATTCCAGTCGAAAGCCGAAGACGCGGGCATCGACCTGATTTGCCGGATCTCGCCCTCTGTCCCCGAAGAGGTGGCGGGAGATCCGCTGCGCGTGCGGCAGATTTTCGCCAATCTGCTCAGCAACGGCATCAAGTTTACGGCAAAGGGGCATGTTCGCGTGACCCTGGACGCCGAGCCGCCCGCCGCCGGCGAGGTCATGATCCGCTTCGCCGTCGAGGATACGGGCATCGGTATCCCCCCCGAGAAGCTGCCGCTGATCTTCGAGAAATTCACCCAGGTGGATGGCAGCGTGAGCCGCCGGTTTGGCGGCACCGGGCTGGGCCTGGCGATCACGCACAAGCTGGTGGAAATGCACAACGGCGAAATCAGCGTGCGGAGCGAGCCGGGCAAGGGCAGTACGTTCACCGTAAATCTGCGCTGCGCGATTCCCGGGCATATGCCCGCGAGCGCACCCTCGACCGCGGCGGGTCACGACGCCGCGACATCCCGGGAGAGAGCCCCGGCGCGCGTCCTGGTGGTGGAAGACAACCAGGTCAATCAGAAAGTCGTGACCACCGTGCTGAAGAAGCGCGGTTTTGCCGTGGAACTCGCCAACAACGGCGTGGAGGCGCTCGAACTGCTCGCGCGCGACGACCGCTATCGCCTGGTCATCATGGACGTTCAGATGCCCATCATGGACGGTCTCGAAGCCACGCGGCGCATCCGGCAAAACCCCAAGTGGCAGAAGCTCCCGATCCTGGCCATGACCGCGCACGCCATGAACGGAGACCGCGAGAAATGCCTGAGCGCGGGCATGAACGGCTACATCTCAAAACCCGTGCATCCGTCGCATCTGATCAGCGTGATGGACGAATACATGGCGCCCGCCGAGCCGGCGAACACGGAAGCGTGATCGGCCGGCGCGATGCCCGGCTACTTCTCCGAAATGCGGTTGCCAGCCTCCGGATCGTGCGTGAAGCGCCTGAGCACATGCAGGGTGAACCAGCAAAGCACACTGAGCGCGACAGCGATGTCGTAAGCATGAAAAGCAACGCACGCTCCAATGGCCGCCGTCGCCCATAAACCGGCGGCGGTCGCGGTGCCGGTCACCGTGTTGCCGGTCTTGAGAATCGCCCCACCGCCGATGAATCCCATCCCGGCGACGATCCCCTGCAGGACGCGCGATACCACATCCGCATAGTCCTTCTTCAGGGCCTCCGCGCCCACCAGAAAGGCACACGTCGCAATGGCCACCAGTGGAAACGTCCGTATGCCGGCGGTGTGTTCGGAGCGTTCCCGCTCGAGCCCCAGCGGTAAGGCCAGAGCATATGCAATCGCGATGTCCAGCAGACGCCACCAATCGATGGTCATTGTCGGTCCGCCCAGTTGCGGATGAAATCCCAGGTTCTCTCGATATCCTGCCATGTTGTGCGCGCGTTGCCAACTGCCAGGCGCAAAACCCAGGCGCCGTTCAGGACAGTGTGCGAAAGGAAAGCAAGGCCGCTGGCATTGATCGCTTCCAGCAGCGCGCGATTCCGATCATCGGGGCCCTTCAGGCGAAAACAAACCACGGAAAGACGCACCGGAGCCAGAACCTCCAAGCGCCCGTCCTCCTCGAGGAGTTCGGCGAAACGGCGCGCGAATGCGCAATGGGTGCGGATCATTTCGGCGATCCGCTCGCGCCCGAAGTAGCGCATGACGAACCACAGCTTCAGCGCCCGGAACCGGCGGCCGAGCTGCACGCCGTAGTCCATCAGGTTGACCGCGCGATCGGGCGTTTTCAGATATTCGGCGACCAGCGAGAAGGCCCGTCGCAGCACATCCGGGTGGCGCGTGTAGAAGGCGCTGATGTCCACCGGCGTGAGCATCCATTTGTGGGGGTTGGTGACCAGGGAATCCGCCCGCTCGGCGCCGCGCAGGACGTCGCGGAATTCGGGAGCAATCGCCGCCGGCCCTCCATACGCGGCGTCCACATGCAGCCACATGCCGTGACGCTCCGCTATGCCGGCGATCTCGGGAATCGGATCGACGCTGGTGGTGGACGTCGTGCCCGCCGTCGCCACCACGCAGAAGGGCCTGCGCCCGGCCGCCACGTCCGCCTCGACAAGCTGTGCGAGCACGTCCGCACGCATCTCGAAGCGCTCGTTCACCGGCACGCGCCGGACGTAGTCCCGCCCTATCCCCAGCGCGATGGCGCCCTTCTCGATGGAGGAGTGCGATTGCTCGGACGTGTAAAGCGTCAGACCGGCGGAAACGCCCCTGCGGCGTACCTCGGGATCGGCCATCTCCCGCGCCGCGGCGATGGCGTGCAGACTGGAGACCGATGCTGTGTCGTAGATGATTCCGAAGAATTCCGGCGGCAGTCCGATCCACTCGCGCAGCCAACCCAGAGTCACCTGTTCCAGCTCCGTGGCGGCCGGCGACGTGCGCCAGAGCATTCCGTTGACGTTCAGCGCGGCGCTCAGCATTTCGCCGAGAATGCCCGGGCCCGAGGCGGTGATGCCGAAGTATGCGAAAAAGCGCGGGTGGTTCCAGTGCGTGATCCCGGGTACGATCTGCCTGCGGAAATCGTCGAGAATCCAGTCCATCGGCTCGCCGCACTCGGGCGCGTGGGCGGGCAGAGCGTCGGCGAGCTGGCCCGGCTGCACCTGTGCGAGCACCGGGTATTCGCCCACCCCGGCGAGGTAGTCGGCAATCCAGTCCACCACCTCGTGTCCGGCGCGCCGGAATTCTTCCGAAGACATGTCCATATTTCTCCATTGTTGAACGAACCCAGGGGTTCGCGGTTGAACAGCCGGAGGCGGCTCGCCCGCGTTACAATAGAGGCGATGTTCCTGCCATCTGCATCCCGCCCTTCTCTCTTTGGCTCCGACTGAAGTCCCTCCCACTGCGTTCAGTCATGCCGCCACCCAGGCGGTGAACCTTCCACTCTGAATCGGCAGGAGAAACTACAATGCACAGCATGGACCTGGTCCGCGAGGACCTACCCGTTATTTCCACCGAACTGCCGGGCCCGCGCGCCCGCGCCGTCATCGAACGCGATCGGGCTGTCATCTCGCCGTCCTACACGCGCTGCTACCCGCTGGTGGCGAAGAAAGGCGAAGGCGCCATCGTGGAGGATGTGGACGGCAACCGGTTTCTGGACTTCAACGCCGGCATCGCCGTCTGTTCCACCGGACATTGCCATCCTGGCGTCGTGGCGGCGATCCGCCGGCAATCGGCCGAACTGATCCACATGTCCGGCACCGACTTCTACTACGAGAACATGGTGACCCTGGCGGAACGGCTGGCGGCGACGGCGCCCGGCGGCGGGCCACACAAGGTCTATTTCGGCAATTCGGGGACGGAGGCGATCGAAGCGGCCATGAAGCTGGCGCGTTATGCCACCGGCCGCGAGAAGTTCATCGCTTTCTATGGCGGGTTCCACGGTCGCACGCTGGGTTCGCTCTCGCTTACCGCCAGCAAGGTCGTTCAGCGCCGCGGATTCGGCCCGCTGGTGCCCGGCGTCCATCACGTGCCCTATCCGTATCCTTATCGCTTCGCCGGCGGCGCGGACGAGTGCGCCGAAGCGTCGCTCGAAGCGATCGAACTGTTGTTGCGCACCACCGTGCCCGCCGACGACGTCGCCGCGTTTGTCGTGGAACCGATCCAGGGCGAGGGTGGCTACGTCGTGCCGCCGAAGCGCTTCTTCGAGGGCCTGCAGGAACTGGCGAAGCGCCACGGAATTCTGGTCGTTGCCGACGAGGTGCAGTGCGGCGTGGGCCGTACCGGCCGCATGTGGGCTTCGGAACATTTCGACCTGGTTCCCGATATCGTCGCCAGCGCCAAGGGGATTGCCAGCGGGATGCCTCTGGGCGCGATGATCGCGCGGGCGGAGTTGATGAGCTGGGGGCCGGGCGCGCACGCCTCCACCTTCGGCGGCAATCCGGTTGCAGCAGCGGCGGCGCTCGCCACTCTGGATCTGCTCGATGAAGGTTTGATCGATAACGCCCGGCGCATGGGAGAACTTCTGATGGACCGCATGCGCAGGTGGCCGGAAAGGTTCGCTCACGTTGGCGAGGTTCGGGGCATCGGGCTGATGATCGGCATCGAGTTCGTGCGCGACCACGCATCGAAGGAACGCGCGCCGGAGCTTCGCGACCGCGTGGAGAACCTGGCCTTCGAGCGCGGCCTTCTGGTGCTGGGCGCCGGGCCGAACAGCATCCGCCTCTCGCCGCCGCTGATCGTCAGCGAAGAGCAGGGACGCTACGCGCTGGACACGCTGGAGAGCTGCCTGGCGGCGATTGAATAACCGCACAACGCAGCGGGTCGCGCGCCGCCCTGTACGCTCCGATACAATGGCCTCTAATGACGCTTGTGGACGATAATCCGCGGGACGGATCGCTCGATCTGGTCCCGTGGAAGAAAGCGGTGGGAACGCTCTGCGCGGTTCTCCTGGCGTTCCTGTTTGTCGTCTCGGGCGGATGGAAACTGGCCGCTCCCTTCACGTGGGCGCAGCTCGTGGGCCAGCTTCAGGTGCCCTCGCAATGGGCGCTCCCTCTGGCGATCGCCTCCGGCATCGGCGAAGTTTTCTGCGGCGTGCTCATTTTCGTGCCGCGCTTCCGCCGCTGGGGCAGCCTGCTGATGTCGCTACTGCTGGTGGGCTTCATGCTGTACTTCGCCATCAACTACAACACGCTGGTGGGCAAGGATTGCAGTTGCTTTCCGCTGGTGAAGCGCACGGTGGGGCCGATGTTCTTCATCGTGGACACGTTGTTCCTGATTGGCGCGATCGTGGCCGGCCTGTGGTCGCGGCGCGCCTCCGGCTTCCGCGAGGCGCTCATCGTTTTCGCGGCAATCTGCGTTTTCGCGGGCGTTTCCTTCGGCGTGAACAAGGCGCGCGAGAATGCCATCCCCACGCCGGCAACCGTCACCGTCGATGGCCAGCCTTATTCGCTCCACCAGGGCCGCATTTTCCTGTTCTTCTACAATCCCTCGTGCCTGCACTGCGACGCCGCCGCGCGCCGCATGTCCAAACTCACGTGGAACGACACTACTGTGGTCGGCATCCCCACCGAGTCGCCGCAATGGGCCGCGTCGTTCCTGCACGACACCGGGCTGAAAGCGGTCACCACCTTCGATGTGAAGAAGCTGCGCGAGGTGTTCAAGTTTGTCGACCCGCCCTACGGCGTGGCGCTCGACAACGGCCGGCCGAAAGCGGTGATCTCGGCATTTGACGACAGCGAGCCGGCGCGCACGCTTCGCTCCATCGGCTATGTCCAGTAGGCTGCCGGACACGCGGCGACGGCCGCGTTGCGTCGGCATCTGCGAGGAACGCGGCTGTCGCCGCGTGTCCGTCTAATGATCTGTCTCGACGGCCGCTCGCTCACCATCGAGCAGGTACAGGCGGTTGCGCTCCGCGACGAACCAGTGAGCATCGCGCCCGAGGCCGTGGAACGCATGCTGGGTTCGCGCGCCGTGGTGGAGAGGCTGGCGGCCGGCGATGAGCCCGTCTACGCGGTGAACACTGGCGTCGGTCTGCTCGCCGACGTGCGCGTTCCGCCCGATGAGCTGGAACAACTGCAGCGCAACGTGGTGCGCTCGCACGCGGCGGGCATTGGCGATCCGCTTTGCCGCGCGGAAGTGCGCGCCATGATGCTGATCCGCGCCAATGTGCTGGCGGCGGGATGCTCCGGGATTCGCCCGGTGGTTGCCGAACGGTTGTGCGATCTGCTGAATCGCGGCGTAACGCCGGTGGTTCCTTCGCAGGGAAGCGTCGGGGCCAGCGGCGATCTCGCGCCGCTCGCGCATATTGCACTGGTGCTGATTGGCGAGGGTGAAGCCGAGTTTCAGGGCGAGCGCCTCGACGGCGGTGAAGCGCTGCGGCGGGCTGGCCTGGAGCCAGTGACGCTGGCATCGAAGGAAGGCATCTCGCTGGTGAACGGCACGCAGGCGATGCTGGCGGTTGGCTCGCTGGAGCTCGCTGCGGGCGAAGTGCTCGCTGCCGCCGCCGACCTGATCTGCGCGATGACGTTGGACGCTTTGCGCGGCACGCCGCGAGCCCTCGATGAGCGCCTGCAGCGGACCCGCCCACATCCCGGTCAGCTTCGCAGCGCCGCGCGGCTGCGGGGGTATCTGGAAGGCAGCGAGATTCGCCAATCTCACATCACCTGCCGCCGCGTGCAGGACGCCTATTCGCTTCGCTGCGCGCCGCAGGTGCACGGCGCCGTGCTGGACGCTCTGGCCGAGGCGCGGCGCACGTTCTCCGTCGAGCTGAATTCGGTCACCGATAATCCCGTGGTCATCGGCGACGAGATCATCTCCGGCGGCAATTTCCACGGGGAACCGCTGGCGTTCCAGCTCGACTATCTGGCCATCGCGTTGACCGCGCTCTCCAGCATCTCCGAGCGCCGCATCGACCGTCTGGTGAACCCCGCGCTCAACGAACACCTCGCGCCATTCCTCACCAACCATCCCGGGCTGGAATCCGGATTCATGATGGTGCAGGTTTCGGCCGCGTCGCTGGTGGCGGAAAACCGCGTGCTCGCCCACCCGGCGTCAACAGGGTCTATCACCACCAGCGGCAACAAAGAAGATTTCGTCAGCATGGGCATGACCTCGGCGCTCAAGCTGAAGCAGGTGGTGCGCAACACGCGGCGCGTGCTCGCCATGGAGCTGCTCACGGCCCGCCGCGCGCTGGATCTGCTCCGGCCTCTGCGCTCGAGCCCGGTCATTGAGGGCGTGCGCGCCGACCTCGATGGGATCGTCTCGCCCTGGACCGCCGACCGCCCGTTCACTTCGGACATCGAGCGGGCCGCTGAGTGGATTGCCGCGGGCGGCACGCTGCAATGATACCGGCCACCTTAGTGCTGGCCGCCTTCGTGGCAGAGGCCAACGCCCCTGTCATGCCCGCGCCGGACCTGACCAATGGCGACACCGTTCGGCGGGAAATGATCACATACAATCCGCGCTACAAATATCTGATGGGGCCGCGGCTGCACACCCTTCGCGATCTGGAACGGCAGGTGCTGGACCGCGAGCAGGCAATGCAGGATGTCTCCTGCTCGCATCGGATCGTCACCGAGATTCGCTGGCTGCTGGGCAGCACGGTGGATATCGAGCGCATCGACGCACGGCTGAACGATTTACGCAGCAGCCTGCAGCACCCTGAACGTGAGTCGAAGGCCCGCGAGCGCGATCCCGGGGACGGAAGCTGGGGCCACTGCTACACGGAGTGGTTCTTCCGCCTGGACGGCTCCTACGATGGGCATTTCCAGAACGGCGAGGGCGGCGGAAACATCCCGCTTCTGGATCGCGTCAATTCGCCGGAGAAACTCTCCGAATACATCAGGTCGATCTCGGTTTCGGACGTCGCGCACACCGGCATCAACCACCGTCGCGAGATGAACGAAGCGTTATCCACGCTGATCCGCCTGATTCTGCGCGATGAGCCGCGCGGCTATCCGTGGCATCCACAATTGAAGGCGACACTGCGCGACCTGCTGCTCAATCCACTGCGCAATCCGCAGACCGGATGGTGGGGCGAGCGCTACCACCGCGACGGACGAATCGAGTTTGTCGACGATCTCAGCATGACCTTCCATATTGTCAGTTATCTGCACGGCGACGTACCCGATATCGACAAGGTCGCTTCGACGCTGCTCGAACTGAAGGATCTCGAATACCCGATCGGCTGGTTGGAGGACAGACACTACGTGAACCACCACAACATGGATGTGGTCGTGCTGTTCCGCTATGCCTGGCCGTTCATGAGCGAATCGCAGCGGCGCGAGGCCTCCGCCGAGATCGGGAAAATGCTCGACTGGTGCTTGAAGGAATCCGTGACGGCCGACGGATCGTTCCAGCGAAACGTCACCGGCGACGATTCCCTCGAGGAACTGGAATATTTCGGCGTCGCGTTCCTGGCGCGGGCCGGCTACTTCGATCCCTCGCGGCGCTTCTGGACGACCGAAGCCTTCCCGGACGCCGAGCAACTTCGTCATCGCCTGATCGATTTCATCCGGAAACACAAGGCCACCGGGGCCGCCGGCGGCGCTTACTACGAAAGCGCGCTCACGGAGCTGGATGCGCCGGCGCGGCGCTGACATCACGAGTCCTGTTACAATTGAAACGCTCTATAAACTGCCGGACTTTGTACGTCCGGCGAAATGTCTGGCCGCGTAACCGCCGGACCACAGGCTTCAATGGACCTCGATCAGCTCCACACTTTTCTCGAGATCGTTCGCCTGAAGAGTTTCTCCAAAGCGGCCCAGACCTGCTATCGAACTCAGCCGGCGATCAGCGCACAGGTCCGTCAGCTCGAGCAGGAACTCAACACCACGCTGTTCGAACGCCTGGGCACCCGCATTTCCCTCACCACCGCGGGACGCATCTTCGCCGATTATGCCGAGCAGATTCTCGACTTGCGGCGCCGCGCTCAGGATTCCATTAATGAGCTGGAGCGCGTACCCCGCGGTGAACTGGTGATTGCCGCCAACGAGGCCACCTGCATCTACGTTCTGCCCCAGGTTTTCTCGCAGTACACGCGGGAGTTTCCGAACGTGCAGCTTTCCGTGGACCGCTCCTACGGCGCGCGTGTCGTCCAGGCGGTGCTCGACAACCTGGCTGACTTTGGCATCACCCAGTTGCCGGTTCAGGAGAAGAAGCTGCAGGTGGTGAAGATCCACAGCGACGAGATCAAGCTGCTCACCACGGCCGGGGACCCGCTGGTCTCGCGCGCCGCAGTAAGCTGCCGCGAGCTGATCGGCAAGCCGCTGCTGCTGCCGAAATCGGGCACCACGCGGACCCGCCTCAACGCCTGGCTGGAGCCGGTGGAGAACGAGCTGCACGTAGCCATGGAACTGGATTCCACGGAGATGATCAAGCGCTTCGTCATGGCCGGATTAGGTTATTCCTTCCTCGCGGTCTCGCACTGCCGCGAGGAGATGGAGCGCGGGAAGCTCGGCGTGGTGTCGCTGGGGCCGGAACCGATGATCCGCCACCTTGCTTTGATCTATCGCAAGGATAAGGCGCTTTCCAAGGCTGCGCTCGGTTTCATTCAGGTAATATTGGAGCATGCGGGCGATCCGGCGGCGCGCGATCACCTGAAGCCGCAGTTAGCCGCAACGTGAGTGGGTTCGCTATGTCTCGCCAGACCATTCGCAGCTCGACGATTTTCATCGCCATGGGCGAGGAGACGCGGGTGTACCGCTCCGTGGAGGAAATTCCCGCGGCGCTGCGCGAGAAACTCGAACGAACCACCAACGGCCTGAACTCGGCGACGATCCTGATTGCCGACCGCCGCGGGCGCGAGGAGATTGTGCGCGCCATTCGGGGCCTGCCTTCGGGCGTAAGGTCGCGTCTGGCAGCGACTCTGCAGGGACAGAGCGGGACGCGGCGAAGATGGCGATTCCACTGGCGGACGCTGGCGCGGCACTGGGCCGAGATCCTGCTGCCCGGCGTGATCGCCGTTTCCGTCTGGCTGCTGCTGAGCATGAAGTAGCCGGGTTTCAGGTCCCCTCATTTGCGGGCATGCGCACTCGGCCCGTTCCCGACGATAAAACAAACAAAGCTCAAAATGTCAGCGATATGTGATCTGCCAGGACGAGCGGACGCCGAGCGTGCCATTGAACAGGCGCTGCGCTCGGGTGATCCCGGGTGGCTGGCAACGGTGGTGGCCGACCACGTGCACCTGATCCACGAGCGCTGCGGCTATGGCGTGGGCGATGCGGTCCTGGAGGAGATCGCCGGTCACCTGGCGACGCTGCGGGGCGCGCGTGTCTACCGCTGGACGGCGACGTCCTTCGTGGTCATCTCGGCGCGCAGACCCGGCATCGCATTGCCGGCGTTGCTGGAGGCTACTATCACGGTGCTCCCATTAGCCAGCGTGCGATCGCCCGGTGAACTCGTAAGCCGCCTCGACCATCACGTGGCTTTGCGAGTGGCCGCGGCTTGAATGGCCCGATTTACGGCTATTCTTCCGACGGCTCGTTCTCGCCGTCCCAGCGCCCGCGCTCGCGGAGCTTGCGGACTTCTTCCTTCGCCAGCTCCTGCAGGCGCGTAACGTCCACTTTCGCGGTGCGGTTCAGCGGCATGGCGCCGGGCTCCAGAATCACGTAGTGGAGGGGGCGCATATACGAGGTAAGCGAGCGGGCGTGCCGGCGCAGCTCGGCTTCGCTGAGATCGGCGTCGGCGCGCCTCTCGACGAAGGCGATAATCCCTTCGCTCCACTTGTTGTGCGCGTGGCCGACCACGCCGACGCTGGCCACTTTCTCCGCGAGCTGGCTGATGTGGTTCTCCACGTCGCCCGGGAAAACCTGGTATCCGGATGGCTTCAGCACCCATTTGGCGCGGCCGGCCAGACGGAGGCCGCGATCATCCATCACACCCATGTCGCCGGTATAGAGCCAGCCGTCCTGGGCCAGCGTTGCCGCGGTGGCTTCGGGGTCGTTGACATAGCCCAGAAAGCTTTGCGGCCCTCGAAAACAGACATGGCCGATCTCTCCGGCGGGCATCTCGGCGCCGGCCGTGCCATCCGCCTTCATCGGCTGGCGAATCGACATCGGGTAGGCAGCCATGGCCCAGCCCACGCCGCCGGCAATCGCATCGGCACTGCCGGTCAGCCCAGTGTAAGTGCAGAAGCCCGACGTTTCGGTCAGGCCGAGGCCGGTGGCGATGGCCGGGGCCATTCGCAGCATGCGTTCGAGGAATGGCTGGGGGACGGCCTGTCCGCCATAGATGGCCAAGCGCAGGCTGGACAGATCGCGGCGCTCATACCCGCCAGTCTGCCACTCCAGATTGAACATCGCCGGGATCTGGCCCACCAGAGTCACGCCGTGCTTTTCCATGGCATCGAGCGACTTTGCCGCATCGAAGATCTCCAGCGTGACCGCCACGCCGCCCATGAACACGCAGGTCATCAGCGATTCGGCCTGACCGCCCACGTGCGATGCCGGGAGGTTACAAAGCACTCGCTGCCCGGGGCCGAAACCGAACGCTCGTCCCAGGCAGAGGTTCTGGCAGGCAATGCCGCGGTGCGACAACAAAGCGGGCTTGGGCGATCCAGTGGAGCCGGTGGTGAAGATCACCTGAGCGCCGTCGTGTCGGTTGATGTCGGCGCCCGCGACCGGCGTCGCGGAGGCCGCGCGCGCCATCACCTCGGCGAAACTCACCGCGCCGGGGATGGTCTCGCCCGGAGGGGCGAACTGAATGAAATGCTCGACGAAATCACAGCGCTGGCGGACCGCTTCCCCGAGCGCGGAAAAATCGGCGGCCGGCGTCTTCCCGAGGAAGGCATAGCCCCGGGCCCGGATCAGTGCCAGTGAGCGCAGCACCTCGGCAGGTTGCAGCCGCAGGTCGAGAGGCGCGTGAATGACGCCCAGCCGAAAGCAGGCGTACTCGAGCAGGATGTGCTCATTGAGCATGGGCAGAGACGCGGCCAGAAAATCGCCTTTGCGAAAGCCCCTGCGCGCCAGTTCGCCGGCCAGAGCCATGGAGCCGCGCTGCAGTTCGGCCCAGGTCAGTTGCGTTCCGCGCGTGGCGTTGACCACCAGCACGTCGCCCGGCCTGCGCGCGGCCCAGTGATCCACCGCGGCGTGGAGCAGGTGGAGATGGCGGTACTCGGTTTCGAATTCCTCGAGCGTGACCTGCGGAACAGGCGGAGTCATTGCGTTCATTCTCGTGCCGTTCCAACTTTTTCTGGCCGGGCGATCAACATCGTGCAGCGGCTCCCGCTGTACAAGACGCCTGCGTGCTGCACTGGCGGATCAGGTTGGAACGGTACTCGTCGGTTCATTCTACCCGCCACGCTAAGATCGAAGGAATGCGGTTGTTTCTGCTCGTCCTGATCATGTCCGCCGCCGTCGCTTCGGTCTCACCGTTGGAACAGGCGCGCGATCGGCAGGACCGCGGAACGCTGGAGAGACTCGTCGCCGCGCAGGCCAGCGTGGCAGAGGCGCATCCCAACGACGCCGACGCGCAGTACCAGCTCGCGCTGGCGCGCTCCTATCTGGCGGAAGTCGCCATCGAGACGCATGACAAGCAGCGCGCGTTCGATGCGGCCGAGGCGGGGATCGAAGTGGCGGAGCGCGCCGTGGAGCTGAAGCCCAATTCGGCCGAGTACAATCGCCTCCTCGGCACGTTGTGCGGGCAGTCCATCTCCAGCGCCGGGCTGGCCGGCCTGCGTCACGGCAAGTGCGCGTTGGATTCGGTGGACAAGGCCATCGAGCTCGATCCGAAATCCTCCGACGCGCGGCTCAGCCACGGCGTGGGCATGTATTACCTGCCGGCGGCGTTCGGCGGGGGCGTCGAGCAGGCCATTCAGGATTTCCGCAAGGCCATCGCGCTAAACCCGAATTCGGCCGAGGCGTGGCTCTGGCTGGGAATCGCCCTTCGCAGGTCGAATCATCCCGCCGAAGCGCACAAGGCACTGGAGAAGGCGGTGCAGCTCAACCCCGATCGGGTTTGGGCCCGCCAGCAACTGGCTAAAACGCCGGAAAAGTAACCGGCCTCTGGCGCGTTACGCCACCAGATCGTAAAGCGCCTCCTGCATCTCGTCGTTTGTGGTAAGCGCCCTGGAGTTCGCCTCGTACGCCCGCTGGTAGACCATGAGATTGGTCAGTTCGGTGGCCATATCGGTGTTGGACTGCTCCAGCGCCCCGCCGACGATTTGTGTTCCGATCGCGCTGGCCGTTCCAACGTATGGCAGGGCGCCACTGGTTCCATTCAGCGCGCCGTAGCCCATGGTGTTCGGCGTGACTTTGAAATCTCCGCTGCCGAGAGCGGTCATTGTCTGCGGATTCTGGATCTGCGCCACGGCGAGTTGCGCCACGTTGAATGTGCTGCCATCGGCACAGGATGCCACCACCACGCCGCCATCGCCGATGGAATACCCGGTCACTGCCGAGCCAGACGGATTTGTGCCGGGCAGCAGAATCTCGCTCAGCGAGGTACTGACCTGCCCGTTGGCCCCGATCCTGTAGCCTTCCACGGGGTTCCCGGTCTGGGACAACAACGCCGTGTTGCCCGCCGCATCCTGTCCGGCCTGAAAATCCCCCGCCCGCGTGTACACGGCGCCGCTCGGCCCGCTGGTGACGAAAAAGCCGTCCCCGCTGATGGCCGCATCGAGCGGACCCTGGCTGGTTGCCAGGCCGCCCTGCTGAAACTGCATGATCGCGTCAGGCTGCGACACCCCAAGCGCAGTGGTCTGGCCCGGCACGTCCATCTCGCTGGCCAGCATGTCATCGAAGTCTGCGCTCTGCGTCTTGAAGCCGACGGTATTCAGATTAGCCAGGTTGTTCGAGGTGATATCAATTGCCGAGCCGTTCGCACTCAGCCCGGACAAAGCGGTCAGGTAGGCGCTTCCCATCTCGGAGACAGATCATGCACCTGGTGTGCCATCGCCTGGTCTTTGGTTTTGGCCGGGTGCGACGTTCCAGCCTGAAACCGCCGTGCCGAATCGAAACAGATCACCGTCCTTTGAGGAACGTCACAATCTGCCAGCGCTGTGGCTCGGGTATCGCCGCAAACGAAGGCATGCCGCGATTGAGCGAGCCGTCGGTAATCGCGCGAAACAGCGTCCCTGCCGCAGCGTCCCGCACGAGGGGCGAATATACGATCTGACGGTCCTCTAATGCGTCTCGTCTAGTTCCCCGGCATTGCCGTACTTCCAGTCCTCGGGATGGGGCGGCGGCTTGAACTCGTCCGTGCTGAAGACCCGGAGATCGTCGTCGTCCGGTGTGGACACCTCGAGGACCAGCGCCACCAGGTAGCGGGGTCCCTGGAAGTAAGACACGCGGATTCGATGAATGCCACCGCTCAGGTCGATAGTGGCGTGTTTGGTCACCGGCGGATGCACACCGTCATTGTCGATCACCAGGCGATCGTCGATGTAGAGTTTCGACCCATCATCCGAGGTCAGCTCGAAGTAGTACCGGCCGGGTTTCTGAATCCAGAATCGGCCCTTGTAGTCGATGGCGAACCATTCGAACCGATCGGTGATGCCGGGGAAGCCCTGCGAGAACGACCGTTCGGGAACGTCCAGGCTGGTGGTGTAGATGGTTCCCAGCGGTTTCATCTTCTCGAAGTTCGGAAGCCGTTTGGAGTTGTGGCGGATGTGGTAGACGCTTCCGCGAAGTCCCGATGGAATCACCACCGTGGTGCCGAAGACGGGCACGCGATCCTGAGCTGGGAGGACCGTGGCGAGGAGCGCGATGCAGCAACAGCTTTTCACAATCATCGGCGAGGCTTCCACTGAATAATACGACGCCCGCGCGCGGGAGAGTGCAGTACTGGAAACGTCCATGGCGAGGACGTCCTCTTCCGGCTCCAGGGGGGTTCCGTCGAACGATCGACCACATTGGTGAGTCCCGTCCCGTGCCACCGCCCCACTCCCGTTGGTTCCATCGTACGATCGATGCGGACAACGACACGGGCCACCAGATGGCGCCGTGCGGCGTCCCCGGAAGAAAGCGCAGTCGGAGCGGATGAAGAAGTGCTGGGTCCAGAAGAAGACGCAATCGCAGCAGGAGGTCGAGATCTGAGCTGTACTACGCGGTTGTCCTGCTCGTCTTCTGGGCCGTCCTTCCGTTCGCGACACCCCAAAACTGGCTGCAGGGTTTCAGCGTGCTTCGCTCCTCCGATCAGATCTGGTACTGGCTCTATCTGTCCAACTGGAAAACCGTATGGGACTATGGCGGGCCAATAAACCACTTCTGGTCGCTGGCGATTGAGGAGCAGTTTTATCTCATGTGGCCTCTGCTCGTCTGGTGTCTTTCACGCCGAAGGCTTCTGGCAGTCTGCAGCGCAGTGGTTGCTGCGTCGTTGGTTGCGCGCAATATGCCTGCCGCCGTAGCGACGCAGGCCATCGCGGGAGATTTCCTGTACCGCGTCACCCCCTTTCGCCTCGACGGACTGGCAGCCGGCGCTGTCGTTGCGCTGCTGGTGCGCGATGAGCGGATCACTGGCTGCCTCACTCGGTGGTCGGGCTGGCTCGCGGGCGGGACCGCCTGCCTTCCTCTCGCCGTGATGGCGTGTCTGGGAACAACGGGGCCACACAGCGTAGGCATGGCTCGGTTCGGATATTCAGCTTTCGCACTGACCTTCGCTGCGCTCGTCCTCTACGCGGCGACACATGCGGGAGCACCCGCGCCTCTGCCGGTCCTTCTGCGCTGCGGGTTCCTGCGCTCGTTCGGCCGCTACAGTTACGCCATATACATCTTTCACTGGCTGTTCACGAGTTACGTCCGAGGCGTTGCGGTGATGCTGCTTCCCGGCTGCTCCACGGTTCTGTCAATTGTGGCCGGGGCGGCCATCTCGTGGTCGCTGGCGTGGTGCTCCTGGCACGCCTTTGAATCCCGATTTCTGGCTTTGAAGGATCGTATGGATGCGGTTGGCGACCCGGTGAACCAGCGGCTCCCAGAGCCGTTATTCACCCCTTAGCTTTGCGGGCCCTCTCGACAGTACAGAGCCTCCCAGGAAGCGCGCGCGGACGAACCAGATAGCCTGGCAAGCCCGCAGGGCGTCAGTGGTGCGGACGGTGGGACTCGAACCCACACGACCCTTGCGGGCCAGCGGCTTTTAAGGCCGCTATGTCTACCGATTCCATCACGTCCGCACTCGCTCTCATTATGACCCACGCGGTGCTTACAAACATTTTCCGCCTCTGCTGCAATTTAGGGTTGACACACTTGCGCCGCAGGGATTACCTTGAGATTGGGAGTGCAGTTCGGCTCCCCGGTTAGTTAGGATCCTCGGCAGGCGAGGCGTCCGCGCGGCAAACAGGCCACTGCCCTTCGGTGTCGAAAGATGCCATAGGAGGGTGACCAGGGATTCCCGGGTTAAGGGTTTCTCTAACGTGGCTGAGGTTATGAAACCTCTACGGCGTGCGGTGCTGAAGCTTAGTCCAGTGGGGAAAACCGCAGGCCATCTTCGCGATAGTCGGCCATTTCTCCGCTACGAGGGAAATGGCTTTTTCATTTCCCGGCGAAGCTTCCGTCCGTCTCCAGGATTATTGTATGGGCTATAACGACGACCAGCCTCCGAGTACGGAGACAGATCGGTGGAATCGCGGGTAACGACCCGCCGGGCAACTCTTTAAGCGCCGCCCGGCATCGCCTCCGCGAATTTCACCTCTGAGATTTCGCGGAGGGTGAAGGCGCTTTCTTCCCCTTCGAAACGTTCACTGCGACAGACGCGCGCCCGCCGAGGCGCGAGTACTGGAGGTGCGCCATGGCCAATCGGGCAATAGCAGTTCCCGTGAGCGACGCCGAGGTCGATGTCGAGACCAGGCCCGCTTACGGGACGGTGGTGAAGTCGCGGTGGGCGCGCAATCTCCTGACGTTTCTGATGGTATTGGGCCCCGGCCTGATCGTCATGGTGGCCGACAACGACGCCGGCGCGGTTTCGACGTACACCCAGGCGGGTGCCCAGTACGGCACGAATCTGCTGTGGCTGGTTCTGCTGTTGCTGCCGGTCTGCTATTTCATCCAGGAAATGGTGGTGCGGCTGGGCATCGCCACCGGCAAGGGCCACGCCGCCATGATCTACCAGCGGTTCGGCAAGTGGTGGGGAATGTTCTCGCTGGTGGATCTGGAGCTGGTGAACTTTCTCACCCTGGTCACGGAGTTTGCCGCCATCGATCTGGCCCTGACCAAGCTCGGCGTGGATCCGCGCGTAGGCATTCCCGCAGTCGCCGCCGGCCTGATTCTGATCGCGATCTCCGGCAGCTATCGCCGCTGGGAGCGCATCGTGGTGTTCCTGTGCCTGCTTGACCTGGCGTGGTTCGTGGTGACGTGGAAGCTGCATCCCGCGGCCGGTGAGGCGTTGCGCGCGACGTTCATACCGGGTATGCCCGCCGGCGGCATCACCGCGGATTTCATGTTCCTGGTGATTGCCGTGGTCGGTACGACAATCGCGCCATGGCAGCTCTTCTTCCAGCAGAGCTGCATCGCCGACAAGCGTCTGCGCTATTCCGACGTTCCGTGGGCGCGGCTGGATACGTTCGTGGGCGCCTGCATCACCATTGCAGTGGCCGCCTGCATGATGCTGGTGGGTAACGCTTCGCGCCTGCACGGCTTCCATTTCACCGATCCGGCGCAGATGGCCGTCGATCTGGGATCGTTCGCGGGGCCGTTCGTCCGCAACGTAATTCTGCTGATGATGATCAACGCCGCTGTTCTGGGCACTACGGCGATTTCGCTCTCCAGCTCGTGGGCCTATGGCGAGGTGAAGGGCTGGCCGCACAGCCTGCAGCTTCCCTTCAAGCAGGCGCGCGGCTTTTACGCGGTGTACCTGGCCTGCGTGGCGGCCGCCGCGGCGATCGTGCTCATTCCGCGCGCGCCGCTGCAACTGATTATTCTCGGCGTGCAGGTGCTGGCCGGCGTGATTCTGCCGTCGGCCGTGATTTTCCTGCAGCTCCTGCTGAACGACAGGGAGCTGCTCGGCGAATACGCCAACAAGCGCTGGAACAACATTGTGAACTGGAGCATCATCATCCTCCTGTTTGTCCTGTCGCTGATTCTCGCGGCTCAGGTAGTCGCGCCAACCCTGTTTCCGCCGATTGGCGGAACGACTTAAGGAGACCGACCATGGCAACCAACACGATTCGATACGACGAAGCACTGAATCACTACCTTGTGGTGCATCCGCTGGACGACGAGCCCGAGGTGAAGGTGGATACCGAAGCGCTCGGACCGATGGCCATGACCGCGAGTGTGCGCTGGTCGCTGGTGAGTCTCCGCGGGTACCTGATTCTGATGCTCATGCTGGTGGTGTACCACGTGCTGCAACTGGCCGGTCTGTTCGGCCGTTGATCGCACGGGGCCGGAGAAATTCAATGAAAGGAGGAAAAACCAATGCGGATACAAACGATCAAAGTGGTACGCGCCGCGGTGCGCTGGGTTCAGCGGATCCTCGAAGCGCGCGTGCCGATGGCCGAATCCAACGGGCTCCGCACCCGCAGGTAAGAAAGTACTGAATCACGCCGGAATGGGCGCCGATGGGCGCTCGGCACCCTGAGAATCTGGCCGTCGCGGGCGGCGGGACCCGCAATGAACGGCGAACGGATTCACCAATCATGAATGGCAGACAACGAAGAAGGGAGAGCTGTGTCCGTGAATCGTGTGAGCATTCCGTTCCTCGTTCTCGCGGCTCTCTGCCGCGGGCAGGCCGACGGTTCCACGTCTGCCTCGGCCGGGGACCGCTCGTGGAGCCTTCACTTCCAGGCGACTACCATCGGTCAGTATCACGGTTCGTTCCCTTCTCTGTACCAGGGCGTCAACAGTCTGCCTCCGTGTCCGGAACGCCGCGCCTCGGTCACCGGCACCATCTTCTTCGCGCTGCGCCTGAATTCGCGCTGGGAGTTCGTGGTCAATCCGGAGATCGCCAGCGGCAAGGGTTTCGGACAGGTGACCGGGATCGCCGGATTCACCAACGGCGAGATTCCGCGGGTCGCTTCGGCCACGCCGACACTGTACCTGGCCCGCGGTTTCGCGCGCTACACGATTCCGCTTGGCGCGGAGACCGTCAGTTTTGAAAACGAGCCCAATGAGGCTCAGGGCACTCTGCCCGTTCGGCGCCTTACGCTGATCTCGAGCAAGTTAGCCGTAACCGACTATTTCGACCTCAATTCGTACAGCCACGATCCGCGCTCGCAGTTTATGAACTGGGCGCTCATGTACAACGGCGCCTGGGATTATCCAGCCGACACGCGCGGCTACACAGTCGGAATGATGCAGGAGCTACACATGCGCGACTGGGCGCTGCGCGCCGCCACGGTGATGGAGCCGACCACGGCCAACGGCCCCACGCTGGACACGCACGTCTCGAAGAATCGCGGCGAGGCGGTGGAAGGCGAGCGGGACTATCAGGTCGCCGGCAAATCCGGCGCGCTGCGCCTTCTGGGATTCCTGAATCGCGAGGACGCGGGCACGTATCGCGAGGCGGTGCACGACGCGGGTGCACAGGACGCGGCCGGGCCCACCCTGAGCAACCCGGAACCGGGCGGCGTCGCGCCCGTTGTGCACTCCTTGGCGAAGACCGACGGCGGCGTTCCCGATCTCGGCCCCACGCGGCGCGACGGAACCGAGAAGTACGGCTTCGGCCTCAATCTGGAACAGGCGCTCACCAGCGACGCCGGTGTATTCGCGCGCTACGGCTGGAACGACGGTAAGACCGAGACCTGGGCGTTCACTGAAATCGATCGCTCCCTCAGCAGTGGTTTGTCTCTGCAAGGCCGGCGCTGGCATCGGGCGCCTGACGTCGTCGCCGTGGGAGCCGTGCGCGACTACATCTCGGGCGACCATCGCGCCTTCCTCGCCGACGGCGGCCTCGGTTTCATCATCGGCGACGGCCGGCTCGACTACTGGCCGGAACAAATCGTCGAAAGCTATTATGCATTCCGCGTGAGCAGCCGGTGGACGGTCACCGCCGACTACCAGCACATCGCCAACCCGGCATACAATCGCGACCGCGGCCCCGTCTCGGTGGCCTGCCTGCGCGTACATTGGGAGATGTAACCATGTCGAGACAACACTACCTGCAGGAGCTGGAAGCAGCTCGCGACAACATGATTCAGATGGGCGAGACCACGCTGGCGCTGCTCGATGTCGCCCTCGCCGCCATCGCGAAGGCTCAGCCGGAGCTGGCCGAGCGGGCCGCCGAGCTGGAGTCGCAAACCGACGATCAGAACAGGCACATTCACAACCAGTGCCTGAACCTGATCACGCTGCAGGCGCCGGTGGCGCGGGACGCGCGGCTGGTGACCGGAATCCTCGAAGTCATCGTCGATCTGGAGCTGATTGCCGACTATGCCGCCGAGATCGCCGACCTCAGTGTGGCGAAGAACCGCCGCCCGACATCGCAGATCCTGACGCAGATCGCCGATTTGGGCGGCCGCATCCGCGAGATGTTGTCCACCGCGCTGAATTGCTGGCGCCCGCAGGATCGGGAGCCGGGTCTCTCGGTCCGTGCGCGCGAGACAGCCATGCGGGCCGAGTGCCAGGTTCTGTACGACAAGCTCGGCGCGCTGCTTTCCGGGCCCGGCGATGGCGGGGCCTACATCAATCTTCTGTTCATCTGCCGGCATCTCGAACGCATCGCCCGTCACGCCGTGACCATCGCCGAGCAGGCCGCTGCGGCGGCTCCCTCGGCCGAGGCCTCAGAAACCCAGACCGCCGGATGACGCCGCTCGATTTCATGCTGCGGCTATCGGTCGGGCTCATTCTGGGCGCGATCATCGGTCTCGAACGCCAGTGGCGTCAGCGCATCGCCGGCACGCGCACCAACGCGCTGGTTGCGGCGGGCGCCAGCAGCTTCACCATGGTGGGGATCATGTTGTCCCACACAGACCCGAGCAGCGCCGCCCGCATGGCCTCATACGTTGTCTCGGGAATCGGCTTTCTGGGCGCCGGGGTGATTTTTCGGGAGGGAGTCAACGTTCGGGGACTGAATACGGCTGCAACTATCTGGTGTTCGGCGGCCATCGGGACACTCGCTGGCATCGGCTTCCCCTGGTATGCGGTGATTCTCGCAGCGGCGGTACTCGTAGCCAACATCGCGCTGCGGCCCATCGCCTACAAACTGTATCCGGTTTCGCCGCACGACGCCTCGGTGGAGACGACCTACGCGATTCGCGCGGTCTGCCAGAGTCGGGAAGAGTTGTACATTCGCGCGCACCTGATCGCCGCCGTGGAGAAGATGAATTCCGTGCTGCAGTCCGTCTCCAGCGCCGACATGGAGACCCCCGATAAGGTGCAGGTGACGGCCGAGGTGCGAATGGTCGGCCGTCAGGACGCGGAGCTGGAGCAGGTGGTGAGCCAGTTGTCGCTGGAGCCGAGCATCACGGCGGTAAGCTGGTCGGCGGTGTCGGTGTCGGCGGAATAGCCTGAAACGCCAGGATGGCAAGGCGCCAGGAGTTGCTGGCCGATCCAATCGGTTGCAGGTACCCCTCAACGGTTGTAGCTACCCGTACACAATCATTCGTTAGGCAAAGATTAATCGAACGCCTGGGAAGAGCATTCGGTTGTCCGGAAGAGTTTCTCCGAAAGCCGTATTCCTGCCTTCCACAAAACCCCCTTCTCACGTATACCAGCTTCATGCCCTGGAGATCGCTGATCGCTTTGACGACGTTTGTCGCCGCCAATACGCTTCTCGCGCAGGTTGGCGGAAGGATCACCGGAACGGTGGCCGACCCGACCGGCGCTTCCCTGGGCGGCGCTGCGGTCACAGCGACCAACGCGACAACCGGCGCAAAACTGGAGACCAGAGCCGACGATGCGGGTGTCTACTCGTTCCCCGCCCTCGCCGTTGGTCAATACAACATCGAGATCGCCGCTCCTGGGTTCGCGCCATACCGCAAAACCGGGTTGACCATCGACGTGAACAGCTCCCTGCAACTGGACGTGACATTGCAACTCGCGGGGCAATCGACGAGTGTCGAAGTGAATGAAGAATCGGCCCAGGTTCAGGTGGAGAAATCGGACACCCAGTTGGGCCAGACGATTACCAGCGAACGGATTACCGAGGTGCCACTCAACGGCCGCAGCTTTACCGATCTGCTTGCGGTGCAGACCGGCGTCGCTCCGGTCACCACCAGCGCGACATCCAGTTCATCTTCGGGAGGCAGTTTCGGCGCGGTCGCGCCCTCGGGAGGACTGAATCCCGGACTGTTCTCCGTCAACGGCCAGCGGGAATCGGCCAACGGGTTCGTTCTCAACGGCGCCAACGTCGAGGAGGGCGTTGCCGAGGGCGCCGCGATTATTCCGAACCTGGATTCCATTGGCGAATTCCGCGTTCTGACCAGCAACTTCGACGCTGAGTACGGCAACTACTCCGGCGGCCTGACCATCGTTGTTACAAAATCCGGCACAAACCAGGTGCATGGCTCGGCGTTCGAGTTTCTTCGTAACACGGACCTGGATGCGCGCGGCTTCTTCGATCCCTCGCGACCGCCATACAACCAGAACCAGTTCGGAGGAACCGTCGGCGGGCCGATCAGGAAGGACAAAGTCTTCTTCTTCGGCGACTATCAGGGCACGCGAAATATACAGGGGATTGAGACCGGGTTGCTTCCGGTCCCCTCATTGGCCGATCGCACCGGCAATTTGTCCGATCTGGCGAGTTCGTTAACCGGCACGGTGCAGGGATCGTACGCCGCGAGTCTGCTCACCCAGAGACTGGGTTACGGCGTCTCCACCGGAGAAGCGTATTACACGCCCGGTTGCGCCAGCTCAACACAGTGCGTGTTTCCGAATGCCGTGATCCCCCAGCGTGCGTGGTCGACTCCGGCGCAGAATCTGCTGCAGTATATTCCGCCGCCGAATGTCGGAGCCAGCGAGTATTCCAACGCGGCCCTCGCGCAACGCTTGAACGATGGAAAGGGCTCCACGCGAGTGGATGCCCAGACGACTCTCTTCGGCACTTTGTCGGCTTATTACTTCATCGATAGTTATAACCTGAATAATCCTTACCCCACCCAACAGGGCGGAGCCAACGTCCCCGGATTCAATGCACTTTCCAATGGCCGGTCTCAGTTGGCCAGCCTGAGCGCCACCCGGACCTTCGGACCGACGGTGGTGAATGAGTTCCAACTCAGTTACATGCGCGACTTCAACAACCTCGGCCAGCAGCAGGGCGGAGTGGGTACGACCCTCGCATCCCAGGGGTTCACCGTTGGTCCGGCAGGCATTGTTCCGGGAGATCCCGCGACCGAGGGTATCGAATCCGTTGCCTTCAATAAGATCAACTTCGGCACGAACCCCTTCTCTCTGGTGCAAACCAACGGCAGCTATCAGGCGCAGGACAACCTCTCCAGGGTGATGGGCACTCACACGCTGAAAGCCGGCGGTCAGTTCCTGCTGCAAACCGTCAAGCTCTTGCCTGACTTCACCGCCAATGGACAGTTTCAATTCACCGGGTACCAGACCGGATCGGATTTCGCCGATTTCCTGCTGGGGCTGCCCAGCCTGTACAGTCAGGGCTTCTCGCCGGCATTCCACGAGCGAGCGAATTATGCGGGCGTTTTTGCGCAGGATAGTTGGCGCATCAGGCCGAATCTCACGCTGAATTATGGTGTGCGCTGGGACATGATCATGCCATGGACCGAAGAACACAATCAGACCGGCACATTGATTCCCGGTGAACAATCGGTCGTTTTCCCGACCGCTCCCACCGGTCTCGTGTTTCCCGGCGATCCCGGTGTTCCCACGACGATTGCACCCACCCGCTACAACAACTTCTCTCCCCGTCTCGGGCTGGCCTGGTCGCCTGCGTGGGGCGATGGATTCCCGAGGAGCCTGACCGGCGGGCCGGGCAACAGCAGCATTCGGGCTGGTTATGGACGGTTCTTCACGGCCATCGAAGGGCAGACTCTGGCGTTTGAAACGGGAAATGCGCCGTATGGCCTTACCTACACCAGCCCGGAGCCTCCGCTTTTCACGAATCCCCTCATCGGCGCCGAGACCGGGACTCAATATCCGCAGCAGTTTCCCATCGCCGTTCCACCCTATAACTCGTCGGCGAAAAACCCAGACTCCAACATCGACTGGGCAGCCTACTATCCGATTAACGGACTGGACGCGTATTTTCCGCGAAACAAGAATCCGTACTCGGAAAATTATTTTGCTTCCTTTGAGCGCCAGTTCGGAAGGAACACGGTGTTCGACGCGAGTTATATTGGCAGCCAGGCGCATCACCTCCTGGTCCTTCTGGCGGCCAACCCCGGAAACCCGGCATTGTGTCTGAGCCTGAGCCAGCCGAGCGACGTTGCGCCGGGAACTCCCACGTGCGGACCTTTTGGAGAAAACCTGGTATACAGCCGGAGCAACGGCCAAGTCGTCAACGGGACACGCGCGCCGTTCGGCAACAACTTCGGCACCGATGTCTACTTCGCCGCGATGGGCACCTCGGATTACAATTCACTTCAGGTCAGCCTGAAACACAGCGGTGGCGGACTGACGATGCTGGGCAGCTACACCTATGGAAAGTCGCTCGATCAGGCCTCCAATCTCGGCGAACAGGTGGACCCCTACAACTACGGCCTCACCCGGGCCCCTTCCTCCTTCGACATCAGGAGCGATTTCGTTGCCAGCTACCGCTATGACCTGCCGTTTGAGAAGGTCTTCCGCCATTCGAACCAAATGACGAAGGGCTGGGCCCTCTCCGGAATCACGCGCTTCAGCAGCGGTCTTCCGGTGACGCTGGTCAACCCAAACGATACGGCCCTGATCGGGAGCTTCAACAACGGAGTGAATGGCGTCGGGTTCTCCAATCTGAATGTTGCGCCCGGCCCCCTGCAGCTTAATGGCAACCCCGGAAATGGCCGGCCCTGCTTCAATACCGCACTCTTCAGCGTTCCGGCGCTGGGTTCACCAGGGGACGCATCGCGCCGCCTGTTTTACGGGCCGGCAATGGACAACTGGGACATCGCGTTGCTGAAGGAGACCTCTTTCTCCGAGTCCAGGGTACTGGAGTTCCGCATGGAGACGTTCAACACGTTTAACCACGCGCAGTTCTTCGGCGCGAACTCGGTTGACGGCAACATCAACGACTCGACATTCGGACAGATTGTCAACGCCATGTCGCCGCGCCTGATGCAGGCTGCGCTGAAGCTAATCTTTTGACCTGGCTGTCACCGCTCCTCGGGAGCCCAACGCCGAGTAGCCGCTTGCCCTCAGTACTCCACCAGTTCCCTTTCCGACACAATCACCACCTGCATATCCCTGGCCAGGCCGACCAGGCGCTGTGGACCCGCGTGCGCGGCGCGCGCGGCCGCGCGCCTCCGGCGCATTGCCTGCACGATGCTGAACGCAGACGACGTTGAGTGGCGTCTTCCGCAGAAGCGGCTACCCACACGAGTGTAGCCAATGGTTCTCCCGGAGCATCTCTTAGGAGATGAGGCACATCGTCTGGAAGGCCGCCCTCTCGCTGGCCTGCTGCGTTGGCGGATTGCAGGCGGATTCCGCGAAGGAAAAGAGATCGGCCAGACAACTGGATCGGTTCAGCGAGAGCGTTCAGGCGCTGGCGGCGAAGGTCGCGCCCAGCGTGGTGCAGATCGAAGTGACGGCGTTTGCAGCGCTGGACTCGGGCGCCGGGCACACCGGTATCGTGCTGGGACGGCAGCAGGTTGTCGGATCGGGCGTCATCATCGATCCCGACGGCTACATCGTCACCAACGCCCACGTGGTGGAGAACGCCCTGCGCATCCGCGTGTCGCTGACGGCCCGGAACGGCGTGATCGCGACCTCTCCCGATCAGGCGATCGAAGAGTCGCTGGCGCAGTCAATCACCGCACCGGTGGATGCGAGCCTGGTGGGTGTGTTCAAAGAGCTCGACGTGGCCCTGATCAAGATCCCGGCGAAGGGCCTTCCCGCGCTTCGCTTCGCCGATTACGGGAAGCTGCGCCAGGGGACCGTGGTGTTCGCTTTCGGCAGCCGCCAGGGCCTTGGCAACTCCATGAGCATGGGGGTGGTGAGTTCGGTGGCGCGCCAGCCGAGTCCCGATAGTCCCTTCGTGTACATTCAGACCGACGCGCCCATCAACCCTGGCGACAGCGGAGGTCCGCTGGTGAACACTGCCGGCGAGATCGTGGGACTGGACACCTTCATCCTGACGCAATCGGGCGGAAGCGAGGGCATCGGCTTCGCCATCCCCAGCACTCTCGTCGAGCTGGTGAGCGCGAAGCTGCGCAAGTACGGCCACATGCACCGGCAGCTCATCGGGGTGGGAGTTCAGGCCATTACTCCGGCGCTGTCCGCGGCGCTCCGTCTCGCCCGCGACTCGGGCGTGCTGATTTCCGACGTGACGCCGGGCGGACCCGCAGAGACCGCCGGCGCGAGACTGAACGACATTGTGACCGCCGTCAACGAGCGTCCGGTGGAAAGTGTGCCGATGTTCACCACGGCCATGTTGGCGCTGCCCGCCGGCGGCAAGGTCACCCTGAACCTGCTGCGCGGCAGAGACTCCCTGGCGCTCGAGATTACGCCGCGGGAGGAGTCGCATAGCTCCGATCGCCTCGCCGACATGATCGACCCCCAGAAGAACCGGGTGCGCCAACTGGGAATCATCGGCATCACCGTGGACAAGGAGGTGGCCGGCATGTTCCCCGAGTTGCGTGGACGGTACGGAGTCATTGTGGCCGCGCTTTCGGCATCGGCGGCGGCATCACCGACGGGGCTGCAGGTGGGAGACGTGATCCACGAGGTCAACGGCGAGGCGGTGGCGGACGTGGAGGAGTTGCGCAGGACCATCGCAAAGCACAAGCGCGGCGACGCGGTGGCGCTGTTCATCGAGCGCGACGGCAGGCTGCAGTACCTGGCGTTCGAGATGGAATGAGGCGGGCTCCCGAACGTTCCGATATGGCCGCGTATAAGCGCAGCGCAACCCGGTGCGGTCGCGCCGATTCAGCAGGGCGAATTCTCGTTCATCCCCGAAGCTGTTCAAGCGCGTAAGCGTTCGCCTTCAAGCGCATATACGCATCGAAGATGATCTTCGCCTTTCCAGCGTCTTCCAAAGTAACCGGGCGTGCAGGTCGCTTGGCCTCAATCTGACTCGCGAGCATGACCTGCTCATTCACCGTTTGCACAAACTCAGAGCTGAGAGACCCGAAGAGAACAGCTATCGCGGCGTCTAGTGTTACCTGGTTCCCGTCCCAGTCGCCATTCGAGCGCATGGCCTCACGAAAGGCCCCGATAAACTCGACAACAATGTTCGGCTCGAACTGAAAGAAGATGTCGTTTTTCGCCATCAAGGCCAAGGCTTTGAAATAACGCTGGAAGGGTTCGATCTGCTCCTGACTGGATCTTACGATCCAAGGGAGCACCACGGCCACGTTATTAAGGTCGGGTGCCTTGAGCGCGAGATGGCCCCATGAAAAACGCAACTCTGGTGTTCGTCTAATCTCAACGGCGGCGTTATGTTCGAGATCACGGATCGACTCGCAAAATGTCGAGACGAATTCCGGCAGATACCACCAAAAGAACCCAGCCGTTCCGATGTTCAAAGCCGTGACGAAAACGAAGGCTTGCTGAAACGCCATGTTCCAGACATCAACTATCTGGACCTTCAACGGTACCGTCATCGCGACAATCAACTCGTTGCGTTCGTTCGTAGTGGCTAACTTGATCTTGTCTATTCCAGCGTTCCAATCGCTGAGCTGGTTCGCACGGATCGAATGGGACCACGATCTGAGTCTGATTCTTATCTCGAACTTGTCTTTCCACGCCGCCTCGCCCTCGGGGGCCACCCGATGCATCTCCTGATTCGTCAGCTCAATGCTTCTTCGTGCCGCTTCATCGAATTGCTCGTGCAGCCACTTCATCCATGCGCCGAAGTCGTCTCCAGATTCCGCTTGCTTATCGAGACTGCCTTTCGAGAAGATCATTCGCCGCAGCTCTGGATTGTCCATGGCGGAGAGAAACCACTGCAGTTCAGCTTTTCTCCCCTCATCGAGTTGCCGGAAGTCTTTGAGCTGCTCCATCGCCAGGCGCGTATCAGCTAGCGATATGAGGGCATTCGCCTGCTCCTCACTGATTGTTGCGACGTTGGGGTTGACGGGATCGACATACAGGGTCTGGAGCCGGTTCTCGTGGATATTCCGCGCGAAGCTCATCGACTCTGCAATGGTTTTCCAGTCGCGTAGGGGGACACGACGCGGCAGCCAGATCGCCCAGAACAGCTTGCGCTCGTGGTCGTCGACCCATCTCATGGCAGAGTGCTCTTCGCCTTCTTCGAGGCGAGGACGATTAATCGCGCCCAAGAATACGATTGAGGACTTACCGATCTCTTCCAGCGCTAGTGCGGCAAGATGATAGGCAATGTGGTAGCAACCGGGCTTGACGCTCGCCTTGGCAACCCCAATCAGGTTTTCTGCGTTTGTTAGGCATGCCTGAATCACAGGCGTGACCTTCTCGACACTCTCCATGGTCAGTACTCCACCATCTCCCGCTCCGACACGATCACCACCTGCATATCCTTGGCCAGGCCGACCACGCGCTGAATCAGGTCGCGGCCGAATAACGACCGCCAGTCGCGCTCTCGCGGGCGAGCGAGGAAGATTTGCGTGATCTGGTTGCGCCGCGCGAAATCCACCAGCGTGCTGGCCATGTCCTCGCCCTCCAGCACCCGCGTCTCGATGTGCAGATTGCGCGCGAAGTTCAGATGCCTCTCCACGAATTCGCGCTCCAGCTCGGGCAAGGCCCGCAGGCCGCCCGAGTGCACGGTGACCGCGAAGACTTCGGCGTCAAGAAAGTCGCCCACGCGCTTGGCGCGGCGAATCAGCATGGCGGTTTCGGGGTCGGGGGTCACCAGAATCAGAATCTTGTGGTGCGCGCCCGGGCGGCCGAACGCGCCGTGACCCGCCCAGCCATCGCCGGCGTCAACGGCGCTGCGGTGCTCCACCTCATGCGCGGTCTGGCGCAACGCCATCTCGCGCAGCGCCACCAGAGTGGATTCGCGAAAGAAGTTCTGCAGCGCGCGCTCGGCCTTCTCGCGCCCATACACCACGCCGCGCTCCAGCCGGTTGAGCAGCGCGCGCGGCGTAACGTCCACCATCACCACCTGATCGGCCTGCTGCATCACCCAGTCGGGAATCGTCTCGCGCACGCGGATTCCGGTGATCTGCCAGACCTGATCGTTCAGGCTCTCCAGGTGCTGGATGTTCATGGTGCTGAGCACGTCGATGCCGGAGTCGAGCAGCAATTGCACATCCTCCCAGCGCTTCAGCCGCGCGGAACCGGGTACGTTGGTGTGCGGGAACTCGTCCACCGCGCAAACCGCCGGTTTGCGCGCGAGGATCGCCTCGGTGTCCATCTCCTCGAAGACCGAGCCACGGTACTCGATCTTCCTTCGCGGAATCACCTCGAGGCCTTCCGCGCGGGCGATGGTGTCCTTGCGGCCATGCGGCTCGAAATAGCCGATCACTACGTCCACACCCTGCGCCTTCAGGTCCTGGGCCTCTTCGAGCATCATGTAGGTCTTGCCGACGCCGGCTGCGTATCCCATGAAGATCTTCAGCTTGCCGGTCCTGTGCTCGGGCATGGGCTATTCCGGGAAACGCCTATTGAGGGAAAATGCGCACATCCATGCCTCTGGACCGGTGGATGATCTTGTCCACCGGGTTGCCCCACAGCCGCGACCACAGTCCCGAGCGCTGGCTGTGCCCGATGAACAACTGCGTGACGCCGCGCGAACGGGCGAACTCGAGCAGCGTATCGACCGGATCTTCGCCGTGCAGGATCTCGATGCTCGCTCCGGCCGATCGCGCCATGGCGAGCTTCTCATCGAGAGCGGCCCGATCGGCGCCGGAGATGTGGGGCTGGCTTACATAAGCGCCGATCAGTTCGCCGTGAAACTTCTCGGCGATGCTGCGAGCGGTCTCCACCATCTCATGCACATTGGCGCGCGGCGTGATGCAAACCATGACGCGTTCGTTCGGGCCGAAATGCTGCTCGATGCCGTGCCGTTGCAGGTACTCATTGAGCTGGTGGTCCACCACGTCGGCAGCCAGCACCAGCGCCATCTCGCGCAGCCGGGAGAGGCGCTGCTCGCGTTTCACCGCGTCCAGCTGCTGTTCCGGCGAGCGCTCCATGGGCTCTTCGGGCGGAGCATCCACAATCTCGATCTCATCGGCGCTCTGGATGAACGACACGGGGACCGTGGGAGAGACTCGCTTGCCGGTCACCGATTCGATCAGCTCGCGCAGTTCCGCCACGTACTGGATGTTGACGGACGTGATCACGGAAATGCCCGCGCGCAGCATCTCGCCGACGTCCTCCCAGCGGGTGGAATTCCTGAAGCCGGGCGGATTATCATAGGCAAGGCCGTCGATCACGCAGACCCCGGGGTGCCGCCTGAGCACCGCGTTGAGATCGATGGCCGTGTCTTCGCCGACGGTGATCTGAGGAATCACCGCGAGGGCACGCAGTAGATCCGCGACCTCCGCGGACATCGCCGGCTGCACGGCCGCAACTACAACATCCTGGCCTCGTTCGCGCCGCCGCTTCGCCTCGGCAAACATGCGGAACGACTTGCCGACGCCGGACGCATAGCCAAGGAAGATCTTCAGACGGGCATTGTTGACCGCACCTTCCTCGGATTGGACTTCCCGCAGCAGTTCCTCGGGCGTCTTGCGGCGCAGCTCACGCGGCATGTTCTGGCGATGGCCTCACGGCTTAGTATAAGCGAGCCTCAGCCGGCACAGGGCGGAGCCGCCCACCCATACGTTCAAGCAAAGCCGGGCGGTCCGCTCCGTTGTGCCGGCACTTTATTAATCGGCACAGGGCGGAGCCGCCCACCATACGTTCAGGCAAAGCCGGGCGGTCCGCTCCGTCGTGCCGGCACTTTATTAATCGGCACAGGGCGGAGCCGCCCACCATACCTTCAGGCAACGCCGGGCGGTCCGCTCCGTCGTGCCGGCACTCGTTCTTCAATGATGCGGAAACTGACGATCAAGTTCGAGATTGAGCTTCAGCACATTCACGCGCGGCTCACCGAGCACGCCAAGCTGGGGTGCTGCGGTCATGCCGGCGATCAGGGAATTGACGCGCTCCACCGGAATCCCGCGGGCTTTGGCTACGCGGGCGGCCTGCGCCAGCGCCGAATCGGGGCTGATATCCGGATCGAGCCCGCTGCCCGAGGTGGTGAGAAGGTCGGCCGGAATCGGTCCGTGATAATCCGGGTTGTCCTTGTGGAACTGATCCACGGCGGCCTGCACGCGGTCGATCAGCTTCTTGTTCGTCGGCCCGTAGTAGGAGCCGCTCGAAGCGGTGGGATCGTATCCGTTGCCGGCAGCCGACGGGCGCGGCTGGAAGTACTCGGGCTTTGTGAAATTCTGGCCGATCAGCTCCGATCCGACGTAGCCGCTGCCCCTCGGGATCAGGCTGCCATTCGCCTGATGCGGAAACACAAGCTGGCAGATCCCGGTCATGCCCAGCGGATAAACCAGCCCGAGCAGGACCGTGAGGAAAATGTTGATGCGCAAAGCGGGAAGAAGTTGTTGCCACATAGCCTTGTCTCCTTTGCTGGGTCTCTCCTTATGCCAGATGGAACAGCACCAGAATCTGGTCGATGAGCCAGATGCCCGGGAATGGGATGATGATGCCGCCGACCCCGTAAATCAACAGGTTTCGGCGCAGAAGGCTGGCCGCGTCTACCGGCCGGTACTTCACGCCGCGCAGCGCCAGCGGCACCAGCGCGATGATGATCAGCGCATTGAAAATCACTGCCGCGAGAACCGCGCTCTGCGGCGTGTGCAGACCCATGATATTGAGTGCGCGCAACGACGGATAGGTGGCCATGAACATCGCCGGAATGATGGCGAAGTACTTGGCCACGTCGTTGGCGATGGAGAACGTGGTGAGCGCGCCGCGCGTGATCAGCAACTGCTTGCCGATAGCCACCACTTCAATGAGCTTCGTCGGGTTGCTGTCGAGGTCCACCATGTTGCCGGCTTCCTTCGCCGCCATGGTGCCGGTGTTCATGGCCAGCCCGACGTCGGCCTGAGCGAGCGCGGGAGCGTCGTTGGTGCCGTCGCCGGTCATCGCCACCAGCCGGCCGTTCGCCTGCTCCTTGCGGATGTATTCGAGCTTGTCTTTGGGAGTGGCCTGAGCCAGGAAATCGTCCACGCCCGCTTCGGCGGCGATCGCGGCCGCGGTGAGCGGGTTGTCGCCGGTGATCATGATGCTGCGAATGCCCATGCGGCGAAGCTGCGCGATGCGCTCCTTCATGCCGCCCTTGACGATGTCTTTGAGATGAATGATCCCCATTAGCCGCTTGCCGTCGCAAACCGCCAAAGGCGTGCCGCCGTTCCGCGAAATGCGGTCGCTCATCTCCTGGAAGTAAGGCGGGACTTCCCCGCCGCGCTCGGCGACAAAACGGCAGATAGCTTCAGTGGCGCCCTTGCGCAACTGGCGGCCCTGGAAATCGACGCCGCTCATGCGCGTGTAGGCGGAAAATGGAATAAATGTCGCCTCATTTTCGGGAATATGCCGGCCGCGCAGGCCGTATTTTTCCTTGGCCAGCACGACGACCGAACGGCCTTCCGGAGTTTCATCGGCCAGGCTGGATAGCTGCGCCGCGTCGGCCAGTTCTTCCGCAGTCACGCCATTGATGGTCAGGAACTCCACTGCCTGGCGGTTGCCCAGGGTGATGGTGCCGGTCTTGTCCAGCAGCAGCGAGTTCACATCGCCGGCCGCCTCCACGGCCTTGCCGCTCATGGCCAGCACGTTGTGCTGCATCACGCGATCCATGCCGGCGATGCCGATGGCCGAGAGCAACCCGCCAATCGTGGTGGGAATCAGGCAAACCAGCAACGAAACCAGCACGGCCACGCTGGGCACGGATCCGGCGCCGTTCATCTGCGCCACGCTGAACACCGCGTAGGGCTGCAGCGTGACCACCGCCAGCAGGAAGATCAGCGTGAGCCCGGCGATCAGGATGTTCAGCGCGATCTCGTTTGGCGTCTTCTGCCGTTCCGCGCCTTCCACCAGCGCGATCATACGATCGAGAAATGTCTCGCCGGGGTTCGAGGTGATGCGCACGCGAATGTGATCCGACAGTACCTTCGTGCCGCCAGTGACCGCGCTGCGATCGCCGCCCGATTCGCGAATGACCGGCGCCGACTCGCCCGTGATCACCGATTCGTCCACTGTGGCGATGCCGTCGATCACTTCGCCATCGCCCGGGATCAGGTCGCCCGCGTCGCAAACTACGCAATCGCCAGCGCGCAGCGCCGAGGCCGGAACCTGGTCGATCTTCTCGCCGGCGAGCACTTTCTTCGCTAGCGAATCGGTCTTGGTCTTGCGCAGGCTGTCCGCCTGGGCTTTGCCGCGCGCCTCGGCCATGGCCTCGGCGAAGTTGGCGAACAGCACCGTGAACCAGAGCCACAGCGCGATCTGAATACCGAACCCGATGCCGACCGCGCCGACGACAATGTCGCGAACCACGAACACGGTGGTGAGCGCCGCGCCGACCTCGACGACGAACATCACCGGGTTCTTCATCAGCGTCACCGGATTCAGCTTCCCGAAGGACGCCCGCGTCGCGCGGTGGACAATCTCCGGGTCGAACAACGGACGCGAGCGCGCCAGCTTGCGCGGAAGAAGCGACGTGGGATCGTCCTGCTGGGGTGCGTTGTGTATTGGTGGCGTTATTGTACCTGTGGACATGACTAACTCCCCAGCGGCAGCGCGATGAGCGAGAACAGCCTGCCGCTATGCATCAGGAAATGCTCCACGATCGGTCCCAGCGAGAGCGCCGGGAAGTAGGTGAGCGCCGCGACAATCAGCACCGTCCCCACCAGCAGTCCTACAAACAGGGGGCCGTGCGTGGGAAACGTTCCGCTGGTCACCGGGATCTTCTTCTTGGCCGCGAGGCTGCCGGCGGCCGCGAGGATCGGGATCAGGAACAGGAAGCGGCCAATGAGCATGGCCAGCCCGATGGTCATGTCGTACCAGGGCGTGCTCACGTTGATACCGCCGAATGCGCTGCCGTTGTTGCCGGTGCCGCTGGTGTAGGCGTAAAGCACCTCGCTCAGCCCGTGCGGACCGGTATTGGCCAGGTTGGCGATGGCCGCCCCCGGCGGATTCCAGTAGCCCTTCGTCTTGAACGTAATGACCGCGCTGATCGCGCTGAAGACAAGAATGGAAAACGAGGTGACGATGATGGCCAGCATGCACATCTTCACCTCTTTTTGTTCCAGCTTCTTTCCGATGTATTCGGGCGTGCGCCCCACCATCAGGCCGGCGATGAATACCGCGAGAATGCAGTAGATCAGCAGTCCGTACAAACCCGCGCCCACGCCGCCGAAAATCACGATGTCGGTCATCATGTTGACCAGCGGAACCATGCCGCCGATCGGCGTGAAGCTGTCGTGCTGGGAATTCACCGCGCCGCAACTGGTGTCGGTGGTGACTGTCGCGAACAGCGCAGAGTTCACCACGCCGTTCCGGACTTCCTTGCCCTCCATGTTGCCGCCCGGCTGACCCGCGGTGGCGGCCGTCTGAATCCCAAACTTCGCCAGAACGGGATTCCCCGCCTGTTCGAAGCCGTAGCAGATGAAGATGCCCACCAGCATCATCAGCGCGCAGGCAGCGAAGAGCGCCCATCCCTGCCGTGTGTCGCCCACCATCCTGCCGAACGTATAGGTCAGCGCAACCGGAATGCACAACAGGAGGAACATCTCCACGAAATTGGTCAGCGGATTCGGATTCTCAAACGGGTGTGCGGAGTTCGCGCCAAAGAAACCGCCGCCGTTGGTGCCCAGCTCTTTAATCACTTCCTGCGAAGCCACCGGCCCCTGCGCGATGGTCTGCGCGGCGCCTTCCACCGTTTTCACGGTGTCGTACGCTTTCAGATTCTGGATGACGCCCTGCGAGCACAGGAACAGCCCGAAGACAATCGACAGCGGCAGCAGCACATAAACCGTCCCACGCGTCAGATCGACCCAGAAGTTGCCGATAGTCTTCGATTCCTTCCGCGCGAACCCCCGGATCACCGCAATCGCGATTGCCAGCCCGGCGGCGGCGGAGACGAAGTTCTGCACCGTCAGGCCGGCCATCTGCACCAGATAGCTGAGCGTCGCCTCGCCGCTGTAGGCCTGCCAGTTGGTGTTAGTGAGAAAGCTGACGGCGGTGTTGAAAGCGAGGTCGGGCGGCACCACCGGCGTCCCGAAGTTCTGGGGGTTGAACGGCAGATAGGCCTGCACGCGCTGCAGCACGTAGAGGATCAGGAATCCGAAGACGCTGAAGGCGAGCAGGGACGCCGTGTACTGCGTCCAGCGCTGCTCCACGTCTTCGCGCACACCGGTCACCTTGTAAGTCAAAACCTCCAGCCATCGCAGAACGGGATGCAAAAAGGTGCGCTGGCCCTCGAACACGCGAGCCATGTACGCGCCCAGCGGTTTGGTCACCGCCAGCAACACCCCAAAGTAAATGGCGATCTGCAGAATTCCGGCGGCGGTCATCAGAATTTCTCCGGCTTCAACAGCGCGTAGATCAGATACACGAACAAACCGAGCGACGTTATGCCCGCGATAATGTAATCCATTCGGTCCTCCTGGAGCTCACAGCTTGTCGCAGGCCTTGGTAAACGGCCAGCAGATGAGCAGAAATACAACTCCGACGGCAATGTAGAACAGGTCGAGCATGCTTGTTACTCCGTTTCCGTGAGAATCACTTCGTGTCCGGCGCGGCGCAGCCGTCTGGCCAGCCGCCTCTCCCGGGTCAGCCACCAGTGTTTCCGGCCGCCGAGAACGATCAACGAGTGGGGTGCCAGCACTGCGCTCAAAGTCTCCATCTGATCGCGGCAAAGATACAGACGGACCGCGGTCTCTACCGGGCTTTCCTCCGCGATCACCCGGAACCGCCTCTCGCTGAAGTCCAGCAACACAGGCGGACTGGTGAGCGGCAGAGGGTATGGTACCACTTGCGGAACCACCAGCGTGATCCGCGCATGGAGGCTGCCGGCCAGCGTTCCGGCTTTGCGCAGCGCCTGGACGGTGGACTCGACCGACGTGAAGACCACTACGACGCCCAGACGCGTTTCTCCGTCCTGTGCTGCCTCTGGCTGGGGCCGGGCCGGTACGGGAGCGAACAGCTTTTCAAAGGCGAGCGCCATTCTGTTTCGCGCCTCCATGCGCACTCGTTCAGTTCGAGGATAGGGACAACTTCCTGAAGAAGTACTGGAAAAGACGTGAAGATTTCGTTAAGGACGGCGCCGCGGCCATCCGTCTCGGCACAGTGTGATAAAACACATGAACGGATACAACGCTGAAGACACGACTTCCATTACTGTTCCATCACGTTATGTACAACCTGCGTGGCGGATTCCTGGTCCGCCCGCTGGCCATTGCGCTCACGCTGGGCTGCGCCGGCGCTCTGCTCTCGTGGCTGGAGGAAACGGCGCCCGGCCTGAGCGCGTGGGTCCCCATTGCGATCTTCCCCTCGCATTCCGATCCTCAGGTAGCGCAGGCGATTCTCAGCAGTATCGGCACATCCATCATGACCGTGGTGTCCATCGTCTTCGCCATTCTGCTGATGACGCTCACGCTCGCGTCCATGCAGTTCTCGCCGCGTATCCTGCTGAGCTTCGCGCGCGACGGCGTGACCCAGTGGACGCTGGGGATCTTCCTCGGAACGTTCTGTTATTGCATGGCGGCGCTGCCGGCCGCGCATTCCCTGCCCCATCCCTTCGCCCCCGTAGCGACGGTGCTGGGCGCCATGCTGCTGGCCCTGGCCTGCGTCGGCTGGCTGCTGTTTTTCATTCATCATATTTCGCAGGCCATCAGCGTCAATCACATCGTGGACAAGATCGCCAGCGAAACCGAAGCGGTGATTGACGACGCCATGCCCTGGCCGCGGAAGGCGAATCGAATCGTGGCCGATGAACGGCTCGACGCGCTGAGATGGGAGCGGTCGATCTCCAGCGACGTTTCCGGGTACATCCGTTTCATCGATGTTGGCCGCCTGGTCGGGCTCGCGAAGATGTACCACGTCAAGATCCGGGTCCTGCGGCGCGTCGGCCATTTCGTTCCGGAAGGCGTGCCGTTTCTGATGGTCTCGCGGGCGGAACGCGCGACCGCCGAGCGGATCGAGCAGTTTCGCGCGGCTTTTGACTTCGGCCCTTCGCGAACTCTGCAGCAGGACATCGAGTTCGGCGTGCTGCAGATCGTCGATGTCGCGCTCAAGGCCATTTCGCCGGCCGTCAACGACCCCACTACAGCCATCAGTTGCGTCGATCAGTTGAGCAGGCTGCTCATTCGCGTGGCCTCCCGCGAGGAGCCCGAGCCGGGATTTTACGATCCGCCTGGCGTGCTGCGCGTCCACGTTCCGTGGATCGGCTTCGAGCAGTTGCTGGATTCGGCCTTCGAGCAGATTCGCATGTATGCGAAAAGCGACGTTGCCGTCAGTTTGCGGCTCCTGCGGGCGCTGGGAGACATCGGCCGGAGCACGCGCGACGGCGCGATTCATCGCATGCTGGCCGACCGGGCGAAGCGCGTGGTTGACGGCTGCGCCGAGCGCCTGGGCGAAGACGAGATGAAGGGAATCCGCACCCGGCACGAGGCGATCGTGCAGGCCTTCAGCGCGGGCGGAACACTCAGTTCCGCCCCTCCGGCAGATTAAACCGGTAGCCCACCCATGGCTCGGTCGTGATGAAGACCGGCTGATCGGGATTTGCTTCGACCTTCTTCCGCAGGCTGCGGATGAACACGCGCAGATAATCCACCTGATCGCCGTAATCGGGCCCCCACACCGCCTGCAGCAGTTCCCGGTGCGACACAGCCTGATTGGCGTGCTGCGTGAGATAGCGCAGTAACTCGAGCTCTTTCGGCGTCAGATGAGAGACTAAGCCGCCGTTGTGCACGGTTCGCGCGACGAAATCGATTACCAGACGGCCAAGTTCCAGCCGGGCCGCCGACGACTGGGCGGAAACCGGCACGCGCCGGAGCGCGGCGCGGATGCGCGCCAGAAGTTCGGGAGTGCTGAACGGCTTGGTAACGAAGTCGTCCGCGCCGGCATCGAGCGCCCTGACCTTGTCCTCTTCCGAATTGCGCACGGTGAGCATGATGATGGCGATATTCGTGTCCGCGCGAATCGCCTGGCAGGCGGACAGGCCGCCAATGCCCGGCATGTTGATGTCCAGCAGCACCAGATCGGGGCGGAATTCGCGGACCTTCTCGAGCGCCGCCTCGCCGCTGCGCGCATCGTCCACTTCGTACCCGGAGCCGGTCAGCGTAGTGCGCAGAATGCGCCGGATCTGCGGCTCGTCGTCCACCACCAATATGCGTCCCGCGCTCACGGGTTCTCTCCCTGCGCGTGCGCCGGCAGAGTCATCCGGAAAGTGGTCTCGCCGGGGCGGCTGGATACGGTCAGATCGCCGCCGTGCGCGTGTACGATGCTGTGCGCGATGCTCAGTCCCAGACCGGAACCTGGAACCTGCTGCTTCACGGCGGAACTGCGGTAAAACCGCTCGAAGATACGCGCCTGCTCGGCCACCGGTATGCCCGCGCCGCGGTCGGTGATTTCCACGGTAGTCATGCCGTCGCCATTGTGAATGTGCACGCGCACGGGAGTGTGCGGCGGGGAGTACTTGATGGCATTGTCCAGCACCTGTTTTACCGCAAGGCGCATCAGCCGCCGGTCGAGAGGCGTCTCCGGGAGCCTGGGTTCGGCGACGATCTCCACCGCCCGGTCTTCGAGCTCGGTTTGCATGGACGCCACCACCTCGCGAACCGTCTCATCCACGCACGCGGCCTCCAGATGGACTTCAATGTGCCCGGTGTCCAGACGCGCCATCTCAATAGCGTCGTCGATGAGTTGCTGCAGGCGGTCCGACTCCTCGTCGGCGATGCGCAGCAGCTCCGCTTTGCTTGCAGGAATATCCTCCGCGTTCGCCAGCAGAGAAGTCGTCGCCGCGCGAATCGACGTGAGCGGCGTCTTGAATTCATGCGCCATCGCGTCGATCAGCGTGGCCCGAAGCTGCTCGCTCTGCCGCGCGGCTTCCACCTGATGCGCGAGATCCTGCGCGCGCGCCCGCTCCAGCCCGATGGCCACCAGGTTGGCGACGCCCTGCAGCGCCGCGTCGGACATGGCCACACCCTGAAGCCCGAGACTGGCGATCGGCTCCGAGCCCAGCCGCACCGCCGTGATCACGCGCCGGCGTTCGGGGTCGGAGAAGAACGTGCCATGCAGGGCGGCCTCACGAAGCTGATCGTCCAGCCCTTCGAAATCCGCCGGCCCTTCGCGGTGGAACTCGCCGGCCCTGCGGTCGTAGAGAACCATCGCATTCAGTCCGAAGATCTCCGCGAGCTTGCGGGCGAGCTGCCGCGGGAACGGTTGTTCCTCGCTGTCGATCAGCAAAATGGCCCGGCTGAGCGTGTATAACCGTTCCACGTCGTGCTGGTGCTCGATGGCTTCGGTGGCCCGCTGTTCCGCCTTGGCCGAAAGCCGGCTGGCGATCAGCGCGGTGGCCAGAAAGCTGAACAGGGCGATCCAGTTCTGCGGATCGGCGATGGTGAGCTTGCCGGCAGGCGGCAGAAAGAAGAAGTTGAAGGCGAGCGTCGCGGCGATACTGGCGAGCAGCGCCTCGGGGAAACCCCACGTGCTGGCAATGGCCAGCACCAGCAGAAGGTACATCAGACCGGCCGTGGTGGGATTCACGGGAACCACGCGAGAGGCCGCGAAGGTGACGATCGCGACCCCCGCCAGAGACAGCAGCGACCGTATCGCCCGCTGGAACACCGATCTCATTGTCCGTCCGGCGCGCCCCGTCGCGCCCTCACCCTGGGGATGCTCAAAAGCCCAAGTGCCTCGTTCGGACCACAGACTGAAGTCTGCGCCACCTGTTATCAGTGATCTGACAGCACATGGTGGCACAGGCTTCAGCCTGTGGAGGCCTTTTTCAGCATCCTACAGCTTCAAACTCCGCAGATATTCCCGAAAATCGCCACCGAGATCGTGGCGGTTCAGTGCAAATTCAACCGTTGCCTCCAGAAATCCCAGCTTATCGCCGGCATCGTAGCGCTTCCCCTCGAATTTATAGCCGTAGATCGGCCGATTGCGCAGAAGATGCTTGAGCGCGTCGGTAAGCTGGATCTCGCCGCCGCTGCCGGGATCGATGGATTCGATGGAGCTGAAGATTTCCGGCGTCAGCACGTAGCGTCCGATGATCGCCAGATTCGACGGCGCCTCCGACGGCTTCGGCTTCTCCACAAGGTTGCGAATGCGGAACAGGCGATCGCGTCCGCCATTGTGGCTCACCGGCTCGGCGTCCACGGCTCCATACGCGGAAATGGCGTCTCCCTGCACTTCCATCAGCGCCACCACCGAGGCGCCGTAAAACTCGTAAACGTCCAGCAACTGCCTGATACAGGGAATCTCGGATTCAATCACATCGTCCGACAGGACCACGGCGAACGGTTCATTTCCCACCAGCTCTTTCGCGCGATGAACGGCATGCCCGAGTCCCAGCGCTTCCTTTTGCCGAATGTAGGCAACGTTGATCATGTCGGAAATGCCGTGCACGATGGCCAGCAGATCCTTCTTGCCTTTCGATTCCAGCGCCTGCTCGAGTTCGACGCTGACGTCGAAATGATCCTCGATGGAACTTTTGCCGCGGCCGGTCACGATCAGGATGTTCTGAATGCCCGAGTGCAGCGCCTCCTCCACGCCGTACTGGATGAGCGGCTTGTCCACCAGCGGAAGCATTTCCTTCGGCTGCGCTTTGGTCGCCGGCAGGAATCGGGTGCCCAGTCCCGCGGCGGGGAACACCGCCTTTTTGACTCTCGGAATCATCGACCTTATTGTATCGGGCGGCGCCCGCCGGCACAGGGCGGAGCCGCCTTCCACGCGAACCGAGCGAGGTCGGGTGGGCCGCTCCGTTGTGCCGGCCTAACGAATCGTGCCTTCGAACTCGCTGAGCCAGTCCGGGCGCTTGAGCACTTCCCGCGGCCGGCTGCCGTCCGGCGGGCCGATCACCCCGTCGCGCTGCATCACATCCAGAATGCGCGCGGCGCGGCCGTAGCCCAGCCGCAACCGCCGCTGCAATATCGATGTCGAAGCCTTGCCCATCTCCAGCACCACCCGCACGGCTTCCTGATACATGGGGTCCTCGGGGCCGCCCATCTCCGCGGCGTCTTCATCCTGGCCGTCGGGCGAGGGCGGCGTGAGCAGGAACGTCGCGTCGTAATCGGGCTCGGCCTGCGCTTTCCAGAATTCCACTACGCGATTGATCTCCGCCTCGGAAACGAAGGCCCCGTGCACGCGCACCAGCCGCGAGGATCCGGGCGGAAGGAAGAGCATGTCGCCTTTGCCGAGCAGATGTTCGGCGCCCATCACATCGAGCACGGTGCGCGAATCCACGCGCGTAGCCACGCGGAAGCTGATGCGCGACGGAAAATTCGCCTTGATGAGACCGGTGATCACATCCACGCTGGGCCGCTGCGTCGCCAGCACCAGGTGCATGCCGACGGCGCGAGCCATCTGCGCCAGCCGCGTCACCGCCTCTTCCACATTCCCGCGCTCCACCATCATCAGGTCGGCCAGCTCGTCGATGATGATCAGCACATACGGCAGCGGCTTCAGTTCGTCTTCCTCGACGAGCGTGTCTTCTTCCGCGAACAGATTGCGCGGCTGATTCTGCAGTTGGCGCACTTTTCTGTTGAACTGGTCGATATTGCGCACGCCCTGCGACGCCAATAGCTTCAGGCGCCGCTCCATCTCGAGGACGGCGTTGCGCAACGCGTTGGTGGCTTTCTTCGGGTCCGTGATCACCGGCGTCAGCAGATGCGGGACGCCTTCGTACATTCCCAGCTCGACGCGCTTGGGATCCACCATGATCATGCGCACTTCATCCGGGCTGGATTTGAACAGCACCGACATGATGAGCGAGTTCAGCATGACGCTCTTGCCCGATCCGGTGGAGCCCGCGATCAGCAAATGCGGCATCGTTTCGAGCGACGCCACCTTGATGCGGCCGCTGATGTCCTTGCCGAGGCACATGGTGAGCCGCGACGTGGAGTTCTGAAACTCGTCCGATTCCAGAATCTGCCGCAGGCTGATCACCTCGCGCCGCGAGTTGGGCACCTCGATGCCCACCGTCGGCTTGCCGGGGATGCGCTCGATGAGAATCGACTCGGCCTGCAAGCCGAGGCACAGGTCTTCGGAGAGCGACGTGATCCGGCTGTATTTGATGCCCGCTTCGGGCTTGTATTCGAACGTGGTCACCACCGGGCCGGGATTGATCTGCACCACGTTGCCCAGCACGTTGAACTCGTCGAATCGCGATTTAATGCGCGCGGCGATTTCCTTCAGCTCGACGCTGTCGTGGGGATTGCGCGGCTGCGGCTCGTCCAGCAGCGTGCTGGACGGCAGGTCGAATAAGTTCGTGCCGCTTTCGACGGGCTTGCGCGAGCGCGTGGCGGGAGCCGGCTGAGCCGCGGGCGCCGCTTCAGCGACGGCGTGCTCGAGCGTGTGAATCGGGATTTCCTCCGGCTCGGGCTCCGGCTCGACAGCGGGAATAAACTGCTCGATGGGTTGCCAGGTCGTCTCCCACGGCGGCAGGTCGGCCGCCGGGACAGGTTCCGCCCGCTCCTCAACAAGTTTCCTGGCTCGCTTCTCCGCTTTCCGCCGCGCGCGCTCCTCGGCCTTCTCCGCGGCTCGCTCTCGACGCCGTTGGCGCCACGCACTCCAGCGCCTGCCGATGCGTTGCAGAGCCTCAATGGGCGCGGCCAGCCATCCGCGCAGCGCCGCCACCGAGAACTTCGAAACCAGATACAACGACAGGATCAGACAAATCCCGGCAACCAGCGCCGAGCCCAGCGTATTGAACGAAGCCCGGAGATAGTCGGCCAGCAGCGTGCCCACCACTCCCCCGGCCGCGAAAGCTCCGTGCCAGGGCCGCCATGCGGTGAGCAGCGATGACCCAGTCGCCAGGCTGAGCACCAGAAGCGTCGAACCGGCCACCCGAACCCATGCCGCCTCGATGGGCTGAGAACGGATCCACTTCCACGCCAGCGCCCAGATCAGGATCGGAAAACCGAGGGAGGTCAGCCCGAAAAACTGGAACAGCAGGTCGGCGACATGCGCGCCGGCCGAGCCGGCAAGATTGTGCGCGTGCACCACGCCCCCCGCCGTGTTCCACGATGGATCCTGAGGGAAATACGATACCAGGCTGAGTGCGATGAAGATCCCGGCGCCGGCATACACGAACGCCGCAGCTTCGTTGAGCCGACTGTGGTGCGTAGGTCCGATAAAACTCATCCCGCGACTCGCGGGCAGTCCAGAGCAAGTCCATTATGGCAGAAAGCGAGGTGCCGCGCCAGCGCGACTGCAGCGCGGTGGTTTCTGCGGCACTAGTCGTCCTCGTCCTTCGCCGCAGCCTCGGCGAGCGACTGCCACTGCATGTTGCTCGGATCCCTCTTCTTAGGACGTGCTGCCGTTGGGCGGGCCGGATTCTAGCTTCTTGACGCGGTCGGAGAGGGATTCCATCTCCACGTCGAGGGCGCGGAGGCGGCAGTGTGGCTGCGCTGGCGCGCTTCCACCGGCGAGGCCCACGTGTGAAATTCAGTGAGCACGTTGGTCTCGATGTGCTCCAGCCGCTCGCTGATCCACTCTTTGTCCTCGTCGCTCAGGCTCACCGCACTCTCCCTGACCGCCGCGACTTTCATCCGATGGTCCGGTCCGGACTCGGTATGCGGCGACCAGGCTACACCGGTGTCGCGCACGGCACCGTCTGACGGCCATGGCGCCGATAGATCCGGAAGTCTTCATCGGTAGTCAGCAGGATAGGGTCGCCGAGCGTCTCCGTCATGCGCACCAGACATGCATCGGCCAGGCTGATCGGAACGTTGGAGTATTTGGCGAGGAGTTTCAGGACCGGGTCCAGGTTGTCGGCAAGTGAAAAGCGCACCAGCAGGGCACGCCGGCGTAGCAGTTCGCCGAGAGCGGGTCTGCCGCCAGGTCCCAGAACGCGCCAAGCTTCGGATACGACGGCTTCGCACGTCAGCCAGGGGGGTGGAAGGTCCGGAGCCCTGGCTGCGGCCCATGCGTGGTGAGTGTCGCGCCTGCTCAGCAAGGCAATGAGAAAACCCGCGTCAACGATGGTGTTTCCCGCCATAGCCCGTGGACCGCAGATACCACTTCTTTCGCGCGCTGACATCGGCAGGCAGTCCATCCACCGATCCGATGAGATCCGCAATGGCGTTCAACGCGGAGCCGCGACGTTGCCTGCGATTATTGGCGGCTTCAAGCCGTTCGCGAACGACATCGGACCTGGAGAGTTTCCGGTCCAGCGATTCGGCTTCGATGTCCGCGATGAGCGCCTCCGGCAGGCGGACCGTGAGCGTCTTCATATGGTCAGTGTATTACGCGTCTGCCAGCGACGCAAGACAGAGTGTAGTACCCGCCAATCTGGAAGGTTGGAGGCGCGGGGCGGAATCGAACCGCCGAATAAAGGTTTTGCAGACCTCTGCCTTACCACTTGGCTACCGCGCCCTGCCGGAAGGCTCCTTTTGAACTTAGCGTGAGCGGCGCAGGGAAGTCAATTCCGCCACCGCACCCTGCCTCAGCACTTGCCGCCCGCGTGAGGATTGGGAAACGCGTCGGCTTCTTCGGCGGAACCGGCTCTGGTCAGGCACTGGAAGTCCTTCTCGATGGCGACGTCGAGTACACCGGTTCGCCCATACAGCCCCACGGCATCGCCATCCGCCCATGCGGCCACCTCGCTCTCGGGCAGTCGAACCCCGACCACGCCGTTCGCAAACCCTGCCTGCATTCCCTCGATGCCTGCCGCCGGTTCGAGCGCATAGGCGAGAATCTGCGCCGGAGCAAACTCCGTGGTCTCGCGCAGGGACTCGCCCGCGCGCAGCCCCGCCACCTCACTCTGCGTCAGCCGAAAGCGAATGGTGTTTCCCCTAATACGAAGTTTCATGCTGTCTGGATTCGCCGCTCTCCCGCGTAGATGTTACAGCGCCCGTCGCGCAGAAATCCGACCAGAGTCATATCGAAGGCTTTCGCCAGTTGCACGGCGAGACTCGAAGGCGCGCCCACCGCCGCGAGCACGGAAACCCCCGCCATGAGCGCCTTCTGCACCAGCTCGAAACTCGCACGCCCGCTTACCAGAATAACTTTGTCCGCGAGGCCGATCGCACCGAGCAGCGCATGGCCGGTCAGTTTGTCCATGGCATTGTGACGGCCGACATCCTCGCGTACGGCCACGCATTCTCCGGCCGGAGTGAACAACGCCGCGGCGTGCAGGCCGCCGGTGCAGCCGAACACGTCCTGGGTGGCGCGCAACTTCGAGGGCAGCGCGTGGAGCGTTTCGGCGGCAACCCGAACTTCCGTCCCCGCGGCAGCCCGCGGAAGCATCGCGTCGATGGCCTCGAGCGAAGCTCTCCCGCAAATGCCGCAGCTCGACGTCGTGTAGAAATTCCGGCGGAGCAACCGCGCGTCAAAGCGAACCGATTGCGCCAGCGCCACCCGCACTACGTTTCGCACCCGCAATTCGCCGCTCAGGGGACCCCACGACTCCATGCTTACGACGTCCCGCCGCGACCGGATCACCGATTCACCCAGCAGGAAACCGGCGGCGAGCTCGTCATCGTGGCCCGGCGTGCGCATGGTCACCGACAGGCTGGTCCATTCCGTGTCCGCGGGCATCCGCACCTGAATCTCCAGCGGTTCCTCCGCCGCCAGCACGTCATCGGCTGGCGTGGCCGCCGCGCCGTCCAGCCTGATGACACTTACGTCGAACACGCTTCGCGGGTCCATTGGGAACGAGATTACCTCACCGCTCCTTCCAGCACGGCGCGCGTTTCCCGAGGAAGGCCGTGATCCCCTCGCGCGCGTCCGCGGCAAGCGCGTTCACGGTCATCACTCCTTTTGTATGCGCGTAGGCCTGCCGTTGCTCCAGTTCGATCTGCGCGTAGAACGCCTGCTTGCCGATGCCGACAACAACCCCGCTCGCTTCGGCAATCCGCTGCGCCAGCGCAGTCACCTCGCGGTCCAGATCCTCCGCGGGAACGCAGGCGTTGATGAGCCCCCACTCGGCGGCCTGCGGAGCGCTCACCACGCGCCCCGTCAGCAGCATCTCCAGAGCGCGCTTGCGGCCGATCGCTCGCGTTAACGCCACCATTGGAGTGCTGCAGAACAGACCGATGCGCACGCCGGGCGTGGCAAATGCCGCATCTGCGCTGGCGATGGCCAGGTCGCACGTTGCCACCAGTTGACACCCCGCCGCCGTCGCCAGCCCCTGCACGCGCGCGATCACCGGCTGTGGAATGCTCTGCAGCTTGACCATCAGATTCGTGCAAACGTCGAAGATGTGGCGATACTCGTCGGTGGAGCGATCCACCATCTCGCTCAGATCGTGCCCGGAGCAGAAGACTCTCCCTGACGCCGCCAGGATCACCACTCTGGTGGCCGAGTCCGACGACACCTCATCGAGCGCGGCGATCAGCTCCTGCATGAGTTCCAGTGAAAGGGCGTTGCGCCGGTCGGGACGGTTCAGCGTGATGGTGCGGATCGGCGCGGCGGGGCTGACAAGCAGGGTTCGATAAGACATAACGGCTATGGACCATGGTCGCGCAGATATGGATATAGTGGGAGCGATGAGATCATCCTTTCGATTCTTCGCTCTCTTCGCAGTGGCGGTATGGTACCTCGCGGCGCAGCCGGCGCCGCCGAGCATGGACCCCTTCGATCAGGTCGTCGCCATGCAGCGCGGCGTCAACATCATTGGTTACGACCCCCTCTGGGAGAACTTCGACAAAGCGCGCTTCCACGAACGCCACTTCCAGCGTATTCACGAAGGCGGCTTTCAGACGATTCGCGTGAACCTCCAGGCGTTCTCCCACATGAACGCGCAGAACCAGCTCGATCCCGCCTGGCTGAAGACGCTCGATTGGGTGGTGAAAAATGCGCTGGCCAACAATCTCAACGTCATCCTCGACGAGCACGACTACGAATTCTGCGCGCACGATGCCGACGCCTGCCGAACGAAACTGCTGGCCTTCTGGCAGCAGGTGGCGCCTGTTTATGCGGATGCGCCGCCCGCCGTGCTGTTCGAGATTCTCAACGAGCCGAACGGCCAGCTCAGCGTCGCGCGCTGGAACGCGCTCATGAAGGAAGCGCTGGCGGTGATTCGCAAAACGAATCCGACGCGCAACGTGGTGATCGGCGGCGCCATGTGGAACAGCCCGCTGCCGTTCATGCTGAAACAGCTCGAACTCCCGGCGGACGACCGCCACATCATCGTCACGGTGCACTATTATTTGCCGATGAACTTCACCCACCAGGGAGCGAGCTGGAGCCCGGCTACGAAGAATCTTTCCGGCGTCACCTGGGGCACCGACGCCGACAAGCAGCGCATGGTAGCGAATTTCGCCGCCGTTCAGAAATGGGCGTGCACGCAGAACCGGCCGATTCTCCTTGGCGAGTTCGGCGCCTACGACAAAGGCCCGCTGGAATCGCGCGTGGCCTATACCTCGTGGGTGGCGCGAACCGCGGAATCCATGGGCTGGGCCTGGACCTACTGGCAGTTCGACTCCAACTTCATCGCGTACGACATGGAGAAGGACGCCTGGTTCGAGCCGATCTGGAAAGCGCTGGTGCCGTAGCCGCCGGCTACCGAGCTTGTTGAAACCACTCCCTGGCGGTCGTGGCTCTGTAACTGCCGGCAATGACGAGCTCGCAAAACTGAGCCGCGCGCGCCAGCAAGCGGTTTCGGGCGCTTTTCAATAAACTGCTACCGCCCGCCCTTCCACTTAATGTTGCAGCCGATGCTCGGCTTCTGTTGCGGATCGACGGCGCGGCCTTCCAGCACCGTATCGATCGCCGCACGCAGATCGCGTCCGGTGACCGGCTTGCCGTTGCCCGGCCGGCTGTCGTCAAGTTGTCCGCGATACGCCAGCTTCCGCGCCTCGTCGAACAGGAAGAAGTCGGGCGTGCAGGCGGCCGTGTAAGCCCGCGCCACCTGCTGCGATTCGTCGTAGCAGAACGGGAAACTGAACCCGAGTTGCGCGGCCATCGCCTTCAGCTTATCGGGAGCGTCGTCCGGGTAGGCGACGGCGTCGTTGGACGAAATCGCCACGATGCTCAGCGACTTGCCCGCGTAGTCGCGGCCCAGCCGCGCCAGCCCCTCCTGCACATGCTGCACATATGGACAGTGACGGCAGATGAACATCACCAGCAGCGCTTTCGTGCCGGCGGAATCGCTGAGCGAAACGGTCTTGCCAGTAATCACATCGGGCAGATGAAAATCGGGCGCGGGCGTCCCGAGCGCGAGCATAGTTGATTCCGTGAGTGCCATAACTCTCCCCAGTCAGGATAACAATGCCGCTTGCCCTGCGGCGTCCCGGCGGGCTATAGTGAATCCATCGGGATACGACTCCCGAGTCCGGCCATGAAAAAGAACGTCGACATCACGCTCATCGTCATCGCCTCGCGGGGCGACGACCCGTGCATCGTCACGTTCTCGTTTGCGGCGCTCCTTAGCTGAGCCTTTCCGCCGCGAACTCACCCTCAACGTGGACTTCAGCGCTCAGGAGGCGCATCTCATGGCCACACCCGCTATCACACAACCCCGCCGCACCGTTTGGACTTCTCTGCTCGAAGCGATTCGAGGCACTGAGCAGGATTTCACCGAAGGCTCCATCAGCCGAGCTATCGCTCTGCTGGCCATCCCCATGGTGCTGGAGATGCTCATGGAATCGCTGTTCGCCATCGTGGACGTGTTCTGGGTAACGCGGCTCGGCGCGAACGCCATCGCCACGGTCGGCCTGACCGAGTCCATGATGACCATCGTGTTTTCCGTTGCTTTCGGGATGGCGCTGTCCACCACGGCGATGGTGGCTCGGCGCATTGGAGAGAAGGACCCGCGAGGCGCGTCGAAAGCCGCGGCTCAGGCGATTCTGCTGGGCATCGGCGTGGCTGCCCTGATGGCCGTTCCCGGGTTTTTGCTCGCGCCGAAGCTGCTCGGCCTGATGGGCGCGCCGGCCGATCTGGTGGCCACCGGTCATCATTACGCGGCCATCGTCTTCGGAAGCAGCGTGATCGTGATGTTGCTGTTCCTGAACAACGCCATCTTCCGCGGAGCCGGCGACCCCTCCATCGCCATGCGCGTACTGTGGACGTCGAACCTGATCAACCTCGCGCTCGATCCCTGCTTCATCTTCGGGCTGGGCCCGTTCCCCCGGCTGGGCGTGACCGGCGCGGCGGTCTCCACGCTGACCGGCCGGAGCATCGGCGTGCTCTACCAATTCTGGATCCTCACGCGTGGGCACAGCCGCGTGGTGATCCGTCCGGGCGACTGGCGCATTGTGCCGCGAGTGATGGGATCGCTGGCGCGCGTGTCGGCGACCGGCGTGATGCAGTTCATTGTGGCGCACATAAGCTGGATCGCGCTTGTGCGCATGATCAGCTCCTTCGGCAGCGCGGCGGTGGCGGGGTACACCATCGGCATTCGCATCTTTGTATTCGTGATTCTGCCCGCCTGGGGACTGAGCGGCGCGGCCGCAACCATGGTGGGGCAGAACCTCGGCGCCAGGAGACCGGAGCGGGCCGAGCGGGCGGTGTGGATGACCGTCGCCTACAATATGCTGTTCCTCGGCATTGTGGGCGTGGCGTTCGTTTCCATGCCGGGTCTCATTGCGGGAGTCTTCACCTCCGATCCGCAGGTGCTGCGTTACGCTATCGATTGCCTGCGCATCGTCGGCTACGGCAACCTGACTTATGCGTTCGGCATGGTGATGCTGCAGGCCTTCAACGGCGCGGGCGATACGGTGACGCCCACGGTGATCAACACCATTGGGTTCCTGGTCATTGAGATTCCGCTGGCGTGGGCGCTGGCCTATCCGGCACAGATGCAGGTGCGCGGGGTCTTCGCGGCGATTCCGATTGCCGAAAGCATCATCGCGCTGATGGGCCTCTTTATGTTCACCCGCGGACCGTGGAAGCAGCGACAAATCTGATCACGCCTGTCTTGCAAAATACCTGCGCACGCGCGAGCGTGTGAGCGCGATGGCGAAGGCGGCGGCCACGGCGACGCCGCTGCCGCTTCGCAGCCAGTCTCGCGTCGCGAAAAAGCCGACGATGTCGCCGCAGCCGTTGACAATGAACAGCACCACGGCGAACCACCAGGCCCATCTCCGGCTGCGCAGAAGCCCCCGGCCCGCCAGCGCCATTGCCACCGCGAGAGCGAGCAACGGCACACCCGCGAACCGTCCCATCGCGCGGAAGGCAGCCTCGCCGGGTTTGTTCAGCTCCCACAAACGGTCGAGCAGCGGGTTGGGAAACAAAAGCGAGATGGCCACCACAACGGCAATGGCAGTGGCCGCGAACAGGAAACCAGCCACAATGGGAACGGTTCGCGGTCTCATCGCCGTGTCAGCGCTTCCAGTTCGTCCAGCGTGCGCGGCCAGTCCGCTCCCAGCAGTCGCGAGAGCCCACGGTCGGCGAGCACTCGTCCGCCGGTCTGGCAGCGCGCACAGTAGTTCGTTTCGTTATCGGCGTAGCGAATGCGCAGTACCTTCTCTCCGCATCGCGGGCAGGGCTGGCCGTATCGTCCGTGCACAGCCATACCTTCGCGAAACGCCGTGACGCCTTCCGGAAAACCGCGCCGCGCTTCAGACTCCAGCCGATCGACCCACGCTCGCAGAGTCTCGCGCGTCGCGGCGTACAGCCGTTCCCACTCCTCCGGCCTGAGCTTTTGTGTCTGCGTGAGCGGCGACAGCCGCGCCGCGTGCAGGATCTCGTCCGAGTATGCGTTGCCAATGCCGCTGAGCACGCGCGGGTCGGTGAGCGCGCGTTTGAGCGTGTGGTTCTCCGCGGTGAGCCCTTCGCGAAACGCTTTCAGATCGGCCGCGAAAACGTCGATGCCGCCCGGATCCACCGACCGTAGCCCGTCCTCGCCGCCGACCACATGCAGCGACGCCCGTCTCTTCGTCCCCGCCTCGGTCAGCGTCAACGACCCCGTGGCAAAATCGAACGCCGCGAGATTCTGGCGCCCGGCGAGCTTCACGCCCCGGGCCTTCCAATGCAGCCGCCCGGCAATCATCAGGTGCAGCACCAGCCACAGATCCCCCGCCATACCGATGGCGAGGCGCTTGCCCACACGCCGGAGCTCGCGCACGACACGGCCGTGCGTATCCGCCAGCGGCGGCTGAATGCTGCGCAGCAGAAACGGGCTGGCCAGCCGCACGCGCTCCAAAGGCTGGCCCACGATTCGCGGCTCAAGAGCGGCGATGTACGCGGCGATGTCAGGCAGCTCCGGCATTCGCTACTTTCCATGAAACCGCGCACAACGGCCGCGGCCGGCGTCCCGTTTCGTGCTTTCATTGAGGACGCCGCCGCGTCCTGTGCGCTCAGTTATCATCGTATGATCTGTTTCGAGGAGAACTATGGGTATCATCACTGCAATCGACGAACAAATCGCGCGGCACAGCCTGCTGAGTCATCCTTTTTATCAGGCGTGGACGCGCGGCGAGCTGACCGCCGCCGCTTTGAAGGGCTACGCAATTCAGTACTACCGTCACGTGGAAGCTTTCCCGACGTATCTTTCCGCGCTGCATTCGCACACCGAAGACGCCGCGACGCGCCGGCACATTTTGCAGAACCTGGTCGACGAAGAGGCCGGCTCGCCCAACCATCCGGAGCTCTGGCTGCAATTCGCCGAGGCGATGGGCGCCCCCGCAGACGAGGTCCGCTCGGCCGAAGCATGGGATGAAACGCGCCGGCTTGTAGCGACCTTTTGCCGGATCTGCCGGGACGCGTCCACGGCTGAAGGGCTCGTCGCGCTATATTCGTATGAAAGCCAGATCCCCGCGGTGGCCGCCTCGAAAATCGACGGCCTGCGGCGATTCTACGGAATCGACAATCCAGAAGCGCTCGCTTATTTCGTAGTGCACGAGCAAGCCGACCGCGAGCACTCCGCCGTCGAGCGTCGCCTGCTGGAGAAGCACGTCTCCGCCGACAATGCGCAAGCCGCACAGGACGCTTCCGCGCGCGCTCTCGATGCGCTGTGGGAGATGCTCTCCGGCGTTTGCCGCCGTCACGGGATCGTCTGCTGAAATGGCCCGCCGGCGCAGGCCGCCGCTGACGTGATGCTACTCTGAGAGTCAGGCCATGCCGTCGATCAACGAAGTTCTGAGTTCCGCAGCCGCCATCGCCAAAGGAATGAGCATCACCTTCGGTGAAATGTTCAACTCCACGATCACCGATTTGTACCCCGATACTCCGCCCGATTTTCAGGAGCGCTTTCGCGGCAAACACGTGCTGCAGCGCGACGAGAACGGCCTGGAAAAATGCGTGGCCTGTTATTTGTGCGCGGCGGCATGCCCGGCCGACTGCATTTACATCGAAGCGGCCGAGAACACCGAAACCGAGCGCATCAGCGGCGGCGAGCGCTACGCGAAGGTGTACAACATCGATTACAACCGCTGCATCTTCTGCGGATATTGCGTGGAGGCGTGCCCCACCGACGCCATCACGCACGGGCACGGCTTCGAGCTGGCCAGCTACAACACTTCCACGCTGGTGATGCGCAAGGAAGACATGCTGGCGCCGATCCCCGAAGGCGCGAAATACCCGCTCAAACCGGGCGAGGAACAGTTGCCCACCGCGGTTGCCGGGCATTAACCCGCCCTGAATTTCTCCCCGCGGATATACTAGCGTAGGAACGGTAAGGTTTCCCGCCTTGCACTCATCGACACATCCCGGTGTGCTGGTCACCGGCGCGGGACGAGGCATCGGCAAGAGGCTGGCCCTCGGATTCGCCCAGGCGGGAGCGCGGGTAGGGCTGCTGGCGCGCAGCAAGGCGGAACTGGACCTCGCCCACCTGGAAATCGAGCACGCCGGAGGCACCGCGCTGCGGCTTCGCGCCGACGTCACCGATTTCGAACAACTCTCGGTCGCGGTGGAGCGCATGCACACGCACCATGGCGGCATTGACGTGCTGGTTTGCGCCGCCGCCCTGCAGGGCCCTATCGGCCCGTTTGCCGAATGCGCGCCGAAAGCATGGGCCGAGACCGTGCAGACCAACCTCATCGGCGTGATGAACGCGTGCCGCGCGGTGTTGCCGCGCATGATCGAGCGGCGCTCCGGCAAAATCATCGTGCTGAGCGGCGCCGGGGCGGCTGGCCCGCGGCCGAATTTCTCCGCTTATGCCGCCTCCAAAGCCGGCGTCGTGCGCTTCGTGGAAACCGTGGCCGAAGAGGTGCGCGATCACAACATCCAGATCAACTGCATGACCCCCGGCGGCACCTACACCAGCATGACCGACGAAATTCTTCGCGCCGGCGAAAAAGCGGGCTGGAAGGAAACCGAGGAAGCGCTCGAGGTGCGTCAGACCGGGGGCATTGCGCCGGACAAACAAATCCAGCTCGCGCTGTTTCTGGCTTCCGAGCAATCCAACCACATCACCGGCCGCCTGATTTACGCCACCGACGACTGGAAGCGGCTCCGCAACGACAAAGTGCATCCGGATATTTTCACGCTGCGGCGGCTGCAGCGGGTGTGAGCTTTGGACAGCTCACGGGTGGCCGGCTGGGGCAGCGATCCAGAACAGACGATCACCCGTGGCGTCGTTTGTTCCGCGGTCCCAGAAGACCAGCTCGTTGGCGTGGGCACCCATCAGAAGGGCATTTGTGACGCTCCCGGCTTCCTTCCAGGACGACGCCGGCCGGTCGAATATCAGCACTGCGTCCCGCGAGTTCTTATCCCATCTCGATGCGAACAGTCGGCCATCGGCCGTCAAAGCGTGCATGAATCTCGTCACGTCTTCGTGGCGCAAAGGCCAGCGTCCGATCTCCCGGCCGCTGAGATCCAGTTCCACCCACGTTGGCGTGTCAGTAGGTTTGCCTGGGTAGGTCATGGCCCCGATTCGATCCCGTGCGGCTCGCATCCAGTAGATTCCGAGGGCATAGCCCAGGGTGAATGACGAACGCGGAAGAAACTCGCCCAGCAGGGACCCCTCGCGGGAGTAATGACGTATGAGCCCGTAGTCCCGGGCGTCCTCGCTGTTCCTCGCTCCCAGCAAGTTGCCGCCTATCCAGATGGAGTGATCCTCGGCGAAGCAGAGGGCGCCTGAAATGAAGCGCCCGGTATCGATGAACCGAAGCTGTTTTCCGGCACGGTCCAGCAGAAGGATGCCGCCACGCCCGGCGAACCCACGCCCGCCCCATCCCCCGTCCGAAATTGCCAGCGCGACCGTCCCATCGGTGTCGGCCATCGCTGCACTCGCGTTGCCCGGCACGCCGTCCGGAAAAGTGGCCTCCGTCTGGTACGCCCGCCTTCCATCCGGGCTCCACAGGGAGACCTTCTGCGGGGGACCGGAAGACGGATCTCCCGTGTCGACGAGGTAGCCGCTGCCCAACGATAGTACCCCGCAACCATGCCTCTGGCAGTCGGGGGCATCCTGATATGTAATCGCGCGGAGGGTATTATCGGCCGCGAGTGCCGCAGTGGCGACAACGAGGCACGCAAGGACAACTCTGGTCATCCGGGATCTCCTTGTGGAGTCTGACGTTGATAGAGGCACTGGCGTTGAACTTGCCCGGGCGATTTACCATGGCCCGTGTTTTCGCCTCGGCGCCACGCTTCCCACGAACGCCAGCAGCGCGCCGCCCGTGAACGATACCGCCTGCCAGAATCCCGCGCGACCGGCGAAATGGTACGAACTCAGGAAATACCCGCGAAATAACTGCACGAACACCGCCAGCGCCCACAACACCAGTGGCCAGCGCGCCGCGCCGGTGATGGCCAGCAGGGCCACGACCACCCCCACCACGCCCACGCCGAGCAGCCACCAGTTCAGCGAAGCCCCCTCCTCGTAGAACATCGGCAGACGCAGATGAAGGCCGTCCACCCAGGCCAGCCACGCCAGCCCCAGCGCGACGAGCGACACGAGCAGTTCGAAAACGCAGGCGTAAGCGCGGGCAACAAGCCGCATGGCGAAAGGCCATTGTATCGCCCGGCGCCGCCCAATCCGCGCTAACGTTTGCTCTGCTATATTCGTCTTGATCCTGCACGGAGATCCGTAAGAAAGGCGATGTCGTGAGTGAAAAGAAACCACCCAGATCCGGCTTTTCCCGTCGCGGCTTCCTGACCAGCGTTGGCGTCACTGGCGGCGCCCTGACCACCGGCATTCTGACCACCGGGAAACCGGCGCTGGCTGAAACGGCCCCCAAAGTTGTCGGTCCAGGCCCCGCGCCCGTCACCCTGACCATCAACGGGAAACCATACAAGCTGAACATCGAGCCGCGCACCACGCTCTGCGATGCGCTGCGCAATCATCTGGAATTCACCGCTGCCAAGCGCGTTTGCGACCGCGGCACCTGCGGGGCCTGCACCGTGATCATGAACGGTAAGGCAGTCTACAGTTGCGACGTCCTCGCCATCGACGCGCAGGGTCGGAAGATCGAGACCCTCGAAGGCATTTCCACGCCGGAGCATCCGCACCCCGTCTCGAAGGCCTTCGTCGACAACGACGCTCAGCAGTGCGGTTACTGCACGCCCGGCTTCGTCGTCGCCGCCAAGGCATTCCTCGACCACCACCCCAACCCGACCTACGAGGACGTGAAGCACGGGCTGGGCGGCAATCTCTGCCGATGCGGCACCTACATGGGCGTCCGCAAGGCGGTGCTGGAAGCCGCGAAGGAACTGCACGGAGGAACCCATGCCTGAAGAAACTCCCGCAGCCGCTCCCAATTACCATTACCCGCCGATGGACCAGCGCAAGGTCATTGGCACGCGGCAATCGCGCATCGACGGCATCGCCAAAGCCACCGGCGCGGCGAAGTACAACAGCGACGTCAAACCGAAGGACATGTTGTTCGCGATGCTGGTGACGTCGCCCTATGCCCACGCCCGCGTGAAGTCCGTGGACACCAGCGCGGCGGAGAATCTGAAAGGCGTCACCGCGGTTCGCGTGATGACCGATCCGGGCAAGGAAGTGCAGTGGGAAGGCCAGGAAGTCGCGATTATCGCCGCAGTCACCGAGGAGATCGCCCGCGACGCCGCCCGGCTGGTGAAGGTCGATTACGAAATCCTGCCGCACCTGGTCCGCGAGGACGATCTCGACAAGGCCGGCGCCAACGCCAGGGCCGCCGGCGAGCAGGTGACCGGCGATCCCGACCAGGCCTTCAAAGACGCCGAAGTGGTTTCCGAAGGCGCCTACGGCATTCCGGTGATCACGCACTGCTGCCTTGAGCCGCACGGCGCGACCATCGCCTGGAACGGCGATCACGTGGATTATTGGCCCAGCACCCAGGGCGTCTCCGACGCGGGTGGCGATCTGGCGCGCGCGCTGAGCGTGCCCGCCGCGAATATCCACGTCAACATGCAGTACATCGGCGGAGGGTTCGGCAGTAAGTTCCAGTCCGAGGCGTTCGGCGTGGCAGCCGCGCAACTCTCCAAAGCGAGCAGTGGCCGGCCGGTGCGCATGTTCCTTGATCGCAACGTGGACCTGCTGATCGCGGGGAACCGGCCTTCCGGCTTCGGAAAGATCAAGGTTGCCGCGAAGAAGGACGGGACGATCACGGCGTGGCAATCGCAGACGTGGTCCACCGGCGGGCTGGGCGGCGGCGGCTTCGGTGCAGAGCTGTTCCCGTATGTCTATCGCCAGGTGCCCAACCGGCGGGTCAACCACACCGCGGTCTCCACCAACTGCGGGTCGGCTCGCGCCTGGCGCGCTCCCAATCATCCCCAGGCCTCTTTCCTGACCTGCTCGGCGCTCGACGATCTGGCGGCGAAACTCAACATGGACCCGCTGGACGTCTTCATGAAGAACGCCGACTACACCGCGCGCGCGGATTCGTACCGCCGCCAGCTTCAGAAAGCGGCGGAGATGATCGAGTGGAAGAAGAACTGGCATCCGCGCGGCGAAGGCTCGGGCACGGTGCGGCGCGGCCTTGGCCTGGGCGTCGGGACGTGGGGCGGGGCAGGGCACGCCAGCAAGTGCCTCACCACCATCAATCCCGACGGCACGGTTGTCGTGGAACTCGGCAGCCAGGATCTGGGCACCGGCACTCGCACGGTCATCGCCATGGTGGCCGCTGAGACTCTCGGCCTGCCGGTCTCGGCCATCCACGTCGATATTGGCGACAACCGGTACACGCAGTCGGGCGCGTCCGGCGGTTCCACCACCGTGGGCGGCGTTTCCACATCCACACGCAAGTCCACGGTAAACGCTCTCCAGAAATTGTTCGAGCAGGTTGCCCCCTCGCTGGGCACAACACCGGACAAACTGGAAGCAGCCGACGCCACCATCCGCGTGAAAGGCAATTCTTCAAAGAGCCTCACGTGGAAAGCCGCCTGCAACAAACTCGGTGTGAACAAAATCTCCGAGATGGGCGAGAACGATCCGCGCCGCGCGGCCCGCGAAGGGCTGAATACCGGCGGCGTGGCCGGCGTCCAGATGTCCGACGTTTCCGTGGACACCGAAACCGGCGTGGTTCGCATTAACCGTCACGTGGCCGTACACGACTGCGGCCTCGTCATCAGCCTGAAAACCGCGGAGAGCCAGGTCTTCGGCGCCTGCATCATGAGCATCTGCGCCGCGCTCAGCGAAGAGCGCATTATGGACCAGCAGACCGGCCGCATGCTGAATGCGGACATGGAGTTCTACAAGCTGGCCGGCATCGGAGATATCGGCGAGATCCTGGTGCACATGGACATCACGCCCGAGAACGACAAGCGCGGCGTCATCGGTCTGGGTGAGCCGCCGACCATTCCGGGCATCGTCGCCATTGCCAACGCGGTGGCCAACGCCATCGGCGTGCGAGTGGGACGAGTTCCACTAACACCCGACCGGGTGCTGGCTGCCCTCGAAAGGAGGAACGCGTAATGCAGGCCTTCGAATATGCAAGTCCGGCCACGCTGCAGGAGGCGTTCGCGTTGCTGGCCTCCGACGACGCGCAGATCCTTGCTGGCGGCACGGACCTCATCTCCTTGATGAAGGATTACATCCACACGCCGAAGCGCGTGGTGAACATCAAGGGAATTCGCGAACTCGGCGGCATTCGGCCGTCGCACGATGGACTGCGCATCGGCGCAACGGTTACCATGGACGAACTTGCGGGCAGCGCGCTGGTGCGCTCCGAGTATGCGGCGCTGCACGCGGCCGCGGCCGGCGTCACCAGCCCGCAGATCCGCAATATTGGAACCGTAGGCGGAGACCTTTGCCAGCGTCCGCGCTGCTGGTATTTCCGCAACGGTTTCGGGCTGCTGGCCATGAAGGACGGCAAGAGCCTGGTGCCCGGCGGCGAGAACAAATACCATGCGATTTTCGGCGATGGCCCGGCGTACTTTGTGAGCGCCTCGAGCCTCGGGCCAGCGCTGGTGGCGCTGAATGCGAAGGTGGTGATCCATTCGGCGCGCGGCTCGCGCACGGTGGAGGCGGAGAAGTTCTTCGTGAATCCGAAGGACGAGCAGACCCGCGAGATCGACCTGAAGCCCGACGAGATTCTCACAGAGATCGTGGTGCCCATGGCCGCCGACCGCAGAACCGCGACGTACGAGATTCGCCAGCGGGAGGCGCTCGACTGGCCCCTGGCGACTGCGTCCGTCGCGCTCGAAATGCACGCCGGCACGGTGAAGGAAGCGCGCATCGTGCTCGGCCATGTGGCCCCGGTGCCGTGGGTGGCGGAGGAAGCGGCGAAGGCAATGGCCGGCCAGCATGTTAATGCGGAGACCGCCGAAAAGGCCGCCGCGGCGGCAGTCGCTGGCGCGCATCCATTGAGTCAGAACGGCTACAAAGTCCAGCTTGCGAAGGTCGCCGTGAAACGCGCGCTGCTCGCGGCCGCCGGAAAGGAGGCGTAATGCTCGAATACTCCGGACTTGCGCTCATTGAATCGGAACGCTGCGATCATCTTCGCTGCAAGGGGATGTACGTGAACGCCATCTGGGATCCCACCGTGCCGCACGCCGAAGACCGCCTCTTCTGGTGCCACAAAACGCAGCAGTGCGTGGGGCCCGACGGCCGCATCGCCGACGACCGCGAATGCAACGGGGCGCGCCAGTGCTACGCGCCTCGCTGAGAAACCTGGTTGACCTCGTCCGAGTTTGACCGCGTCGTCGAGCGCGCGCTTGCGCTCATCCCGCGACAGTTTCGCCGTCGCGTGAAAAATGTCGCAATCGTCGTGGAGCCCGAGCCGCCGCGGCCCGGTCTGCTGGGCCTGTACCGCGGCCGCCCGCTCACCCACCGCAGCGTTTTCGAAAGTTTCGCCATGCCCGATCAGATCACCATCTACCAGGGCCCGCACGAGCGCCTCGCCCGCGGAAACATGGAACGGCTGGAGCAGATGGTAGCCGACACGGTGTGGCACGAAATCGCGCATTACTTCGGCATGGACGAAGCGCGGGTCCGTCGCGCGGAGTACCGCCGTGCGCAGCGGAACCGGCCCTGAGCGTGCGCTTCAGCGCCCCAGTCCCGGCTCCGCGATGATTCGCAGCGGCAGAGTTTCAGCGCCGTCGGACCAGGCAAGGATCATTTGAGTTGCGCCGTTGCTGATCACATCGAACGACCAGAACAACGTCGATCCCCGCGTGGTCTGTCCGGCGTCGCGCAGAATCCATTTCGCGGGCGCCTGCGAAATCGACCACTCGTGGTTCGGCTCCTGTTTCAGCGCCAGCGTGAACTTCCTGCCGGCGTTCACCCGGATCGGCCGTGCCGCGTTAGCGTCGGGATCGAACCCGAGGAACTCCGTCTCCGCCTGCTTGCCCTTTGCATTGAACTCGAAGCCGAGAAATGCCGCACCGAGCTGCGCGCAGTCGCTGCATCCGTCGCGCACCGCGTAAGCCACCACGAATTCCTCGGAGCCATCCGCGTACACAAGGGCGACTGGATCCGCCACGCTCATGCGGTCCGCGGGGAAAAGCGCCGCCCGCGGCTTCAGCGCGATCAACTGCGACCACGCGCGGTTGTCCGCCATCGCGCTTTTCGGCAGCTTCTGCAGGTTGTCCACATCCACCGGGGACGTTGAGCCGTTCACCAGCATCCATCCCTCGCCGCCACTCGCCCGCAGCGGGTATTCGACATACGCGAGATCCACACGGCCAACCTTGCAAAAATCGCGCAACCATCCCTCGCCGCCAATCGATTTGGCGAATGCCACCGCGGCCGGCGAGGCCGAGCCGGCCATCTTCGCCATCACGCAATCGCTCCCGCCCTTCGCGCATTCATTGCGAATACGTTCGATAGCGGGCGCGCCCGGATTCCATACTGCGTCGGCGCTCACCTGTAGTTCCTTCCTGGCGGCGCCGAATGTGGCCGCCGAGGCCAGCGCCAGCGCGGCGCACATCATTCGCATACGAACAGTATCCGCCACGCCGTATACTTGATTCGGTACTCTCATGGCTGTTGCAACCTGTACGAAGTGTCATGGATCGGGGTGGGTCATCGTGGAGCGGGACGGCATCTCCGGGGCCGACCGCTGCGAATGCGAAATCGCGGACCGTCCCGGGCGAGTTCTGGAGAAAGCCAACCTCCCCCTCAACTACCGCGAGAAATCCATCGACAACTTCGTCATCCCGCGCGACAATCCGGTGGCGGCCACGCCCCTTGCCGAAGTGGTGATGAAGGTGCGGCAGTTTGTGCGCGAATATCCGCCGCCCGACAAACCGGGCCTGCTCTTCATCGGCAACCCAGGCACGGGCAAGACGCATCTCGCCGTTGCCGCGCTGCGCGAACTGATCGGCAAAGGCTTCGAGGGCGTCTTCTTCGACTATCAGAACCTGCTCGACCGCATCCGCTCGGGCTTCGATGAAGCCTCCATGACCAGCGACCGCGAGGCCTACCGCACGGCGCTCGATACCGAGATCCTCCTGCTCGACGACCTCGGCGCGCACCGTGTGAAGGAATTCGTGGAAGACGTGGTGACTTCCATCATCACGCAGCGCTGTAACGAGCGGAAAGCGCTGATTGCCACCACCAACCTGCGCGATCCCGAGGTGGGCGACCGCCGCGGCACGGGCCTGGAGGGCGACGTCAACAGCAGGTTCTTCCTTGAGGAGCGCATCGGCTCGCGCGCCCGCTCGCGCCTGTTCGAGATGTGCCGCATCGTCCGCATGCCGGCCATCGAGGATTACCGTATCCGCACCAGACGCTAGGCGGGTAACATGCCCCCCTGTTATACTGGCTCTGAACCGCGGCGCTATCGTCTAACGGTTAGGACGGAGCCCTCTCAAGGCTTAAATACGGGTTCGATTCCCGTTAGCGCTACCAAGTCTTTTAGAATCAATAAGATAAAATGGCGAAAACCCGCTAGGGTAACACTTTTCGCAAAACCACCCTAAACACTGCAGCCTGAAAACGACCTTTCTCCGAGTGGCCGACGCTCCGCCCGGGGCCTGGCGCAGGACTTCCAACGATGGGACGTTTCCGGTCACGTTCATGCCGGATCCCCTTGCGGCCGATCAGCCATCCTCAATCCGCGGCGCTGTCGCGCGGTACAATCGTTCGACGCGCCATGCCCTTAGCTACCGGAAGTCGGCTGGGGCCCTATGAGATTCTGGGGCTCATCGGGGCCGGCGGCATGGGGGAAGTCTACAAGGCCCGCGACACACGCCTCGACCGGCTTGTCGCTATCAAAGTCTCACAGGCGGAGTTTTCGGAGCGATTCGAGCGCGAGACGCGCGCAGTGGCCGCGCTGAATCATCCCAACATCTGCCAACTATATGATGTCGGGCCGAATTACCTGGTGATGGAATTCATTGAGGGCTCACCGGTCCCTCCGGCGGAGAATTCCCGCAAACTGCTCGACATGGCGGTGCAGATGGCGGACGGTCTGGCCGCGGCCCACGCGGCCGGATTCGTGCATCGCGATCTGAAGCCGGACAATATCCTGGTCACGCGCGAGGGGCGGGTGAAGATTCTCGATTTCGGGCTGGCAAAACCGGCTGTGCCCTCGCCGCGTGGCGCGGATGCCCCCACTCAGTCCCTGAGCATCACCGACTCGGGCACGACGGTCGGCACCATCAGCTACATGTCGCCCGAGCAGGCGCGCGGGGAGCCGAACCTCACCTTCCAATCGGACCAGTTCTCGTTCGGTCTGGTGTTATACGAGATGGCCGCGGGCAAGCGGGCCTTCGATCGCCCCAGCGCAGCGGAGACCATGACGGCCATCATCCGCGAGGAGGCGGAGCCACTGCCCGACAGCGTCCCTGAGCCCGCGCGCTGGACGATTGAGCGATGTCTGGCGAAAGAGCCGGACCATCGCTACGACTCCACGCGCGACCTGTACCGTGAACTGAAGCAGATGCGCGCGGGACTCTTCGCGCTGAAGCCGATGTCGCAAGGCGTGAGCCAGCGTAACACTGCCCCGCGTCTGGTGGAAACGCCGCAGTGGTGCCGCCGCGCAATGACGGCCGCCGGCGTGGTTGGTTTGATGGCCCTGGCGGCTATTGGGTATCGGCTGGTGGTTCCAGCGCCATCACCGCCGAACTGGACGGGGGCGCTCCTGGGCGGACCGGAAATCGCCTATAGGCCACGTTCCTCGCCCGACGGCCATCTGCTGGCATTCTACGCGGTGGACCAGGGCTATACGCAGGTCGGCGTGATGACGCCCGAAACCGGCAACTGGCGGATGCTCACGCATACCCAGCAGCACGGAAAGGTGACCAATGTCGCTTGGGCGCCGGACGGAGTCTCCATTTATTACGACCGCATCACGGCTGTGCCGCAGGGGATTTACAGCGTTCCGGTGCTGGGCGGCGATGAGCGCCTTGTTTTCCCGAACGCCTTTCGGCCCGAAGCTCTCCCCGATGGAAGTTTGCTGGCCGTCAAACTGAATTCCAGGCATGAATGGCAACTTTTCCGCTTCTGGCCTGAAACCGGACGCGTACAGGACCTGCCGGTGGCGGCGGAGGATATCCAGGATAGTCTGGAAAATCCGCGTGTATTTCCGGACGGCAAAGAAGCCGTAATCGATGGCGCCCCGCTCGGGCAGGAAGCCAGCGGCATGCGGCTGCTGGTGGTGGATCTCGCCACTCGCGCCACCCGGCCGCTTGCCCCCGGCCTTCCACGGGGGACCAGTGCGCCCGGCTATGCGGTGAGCCGCGACGGCAAATCCGTGCTCATTGCACAGGAGTGGGGCGAGTTCACGCGCGTGATTTCGGCGCCTGCGCACGGCCAGGGACCCGTGCGAACCCTGTTTACGGCGACGCATGAGATGTGGGGATTGGATAGCGCGCCCGATGGAAGCGTGTACGCTTGCGTCACGGACCTGCCGGCAGAACTGGTGAGCCGCCCGGTGGACCGGGACCAAACGGAAACGCTGGCCCGGTTCCCGGAGGTTTCCGATCCGGATTTGATGACCGTGCTGCCGGATGGGCGCGTGATCCTGACGGTCCTCAATTCCGAGCGCGCACGTCTGGTGGCTGTGGAGCGCGGCAGGAACCCGGTTCCCATGGTCGCCACAACGGAGGAGACCTCGACTCCCGTCACGGTCGCAGGACCGCGGGAGATCGCATTCCTGGTCGGCCCCGTGCCGCGAGCGACGATCGCATTCGCGAACATTGAAACCGGGCGCATCACGCACCGGATCTCACCAGGTAAGGGTGAAATCGTTTCTCTGGCGGCCTCCCCGGACGGCAACACGTTGTATTTCGCGAGCGGAGGCATGATCTGGTCGATACCGGCCGCGGGCGGGGAAGCGCTAAAGATTCGACCCGGCAATCGCGTCGTGGCTGACCGGTTCGGCCGGGCGCTCCTGGTAAGCCTGCTGGAAAGCCCCAATATGCGTCTGTTCCGCGTTCCCCTGAATGGCGCGCCCGAGACGCAAGTCCCCGTCGACCGGGCCCCCGCAATCGGGTACTCGCACCTGTCAGCCGGGAGTTGGAACGTCGACGGCCGCCTGCTGGCTTCGCTTCACGACTCGTGGTTTGCCGCGCCCGCGGTGCTGGATACGCGCAACGGCCGCGTACAGCCCCTGCCGGCCGATAAGACCGGCGATTACGCCTCGATGGTCTGGCTGCCGGACGGACGCATGATCGCGCTGCATATCGGCAATCGCTCCACATTATGGCGGTTCGTGCCGGAGCCGGAGCAAAGAAAGTGATGCTCTCCTCCATCGGCCACTACCGGATCCACTTCGAAGGTCGACGAGCGGCGCTTCACCAGGATCGCCAAGTGATGCACACTGTGCAATGAAAGACGATGGCTCCTTCTCCCGAACGCTGGCGCTTCCTCGAAGAACTGTACCGGGCCGCCGTAGAGCACCCTCCGGAACAGCGCACGGCGTTTATCCAGGACGCCTGCCCCGATGAGGACCTTCGGCGGGAAGTGGAGTCTCTCCTCCGTTTCGAACACAAAGACGACACGCTGATGCAGCACTCCCCCTAGGCGCCGTCCTCCGGAATCAGACCGGGGATGCTGCTCGGTCCTTACGAGATCGAGTCGCGGCTGGGCGCGGGGGGCATGGGGGAAGTCTACAAGACCGCGACACACGCCTTCTCACCGCAAACGGGGACTGGGCGCATACCGGTCCCCGGTCTTGTCGAGGAGACAGCGTGCAGCGGCTGCTCTCTGGCAATGTCGTTCCGCGCCAATATCCGAGTGCCCGACGAACTGGCCGGGGCTTGGCGCGGGCAGTTCGAACGATAGCCCGTTTCCCGTCAACCTGGCCTGCGGCTGACCCAACAGAGTGCCAGTCTCCACCTAAGCCCTATCCGCGAGGCGCCTGCTCGATCGAGCTGAAAATGCTACTATTGGGCCTATCCAGACCGCAAGCGGGCCCCTACAAATCGCCCACTTTAAGATCGTCTCCAGGATAGGTGAAGGCGGTATGGGCGCGGTCTATCGGGCCACCGACACGAAGCTCCAGCGCGATGTGGCCATTAAGGTGTTGCCCGAAGCCTTTTCGAGTGACACGGCCCGAATGCAACGTTTCGAACGCGAAGCGCAGGTGTTGGCCTCGCTCAATCATCCCAACATTGCGGCGATCTACGGCACAGAACAGGGCGCGATCATAATGGAACTGGTCGAGGGCCGGGATCTCAACGGGCCGGTGACGGTCGAAACGGCAATCGGATACGCACGGCAAATTGCCGCGGGCCTGGAAGCGGCGCACGAAAAGGGTATCGTGCATCGCGATTTGAAGCCAGCCAATATCAGAGTCACTCCCGACGGCGTGGTCAAGCTCCTGGATTTCGGATTGGCGAAGATTCCGGAAGAGGCGGCGGGTGGGAGCACGGCCAGCCCCTCGGTGTCGCCGACGCTGTCGCTCGCCATGACCCAGGCCGGAATGATTCTCGGCACCGCGGCGTACATGAGCCCTGAGCAGGCGCGCGGCAAGGCTGTTGACAAGCGCGCCGATATCTGGGCTTTTGGAGTCGTCCTTTTCGAGTTGCTCACTGGAAAGTCCGCGTTTGGTTCGGGTGAAACGATCACAGATACGATTGCGGCGGTGGTTACGCGCGAACCGGACTGGTCTGCGCTGCCGAAAGATACTCCGCTACACGTTCACCGCCTGCTGGAGCGCTGTCTGCGCAAGGATCCAAAGCTGAGGCTCCGTGATATCGGTGAGGCGAGAATCGCGCTGGACGAACCGCCCGTTCTGGTCTCAGCTCCGCCGTCGCGGTCGCGGCGGGGATGGCTGGCGTGGTCGACAGCAGCATTGCTCGTATCTACTGTTGCATTCGCTTTCCTATCGTTGCGAACAGCGCCTGCGCCGGACACGCTCCCCGCAGAGTTCGACATTGCTGCTCCCAGCGGCACAGTTTTCACTAGCCCGTATGATGCGACGGCGATTTCGCCCGATGGCCGGTTGATCGTTTTCGCAGCCGCCGCCGAGGGAAACATGCAGCGGCTTCCCGGTCGCGCCATCCCGGGTGCGGTCCTTCCCAGCGGGAGTGCACCCCTTTGGCTGCGCCCTCTGGACTCGTCCGTGGCCCGGCGTCTGGACGGAACCGAGGGCGCGACCTTCCCCTTCTTCTCGCCGGATAGCAAATCCATTGCATTCTTTCAAGGCGGCAAGCTGAAACGCACCGAGATCGCGGGCAGGTCCGTACAGGTGTTGTGTGACGCCTTGGGCGTAGGGGGAAGCTGGAGCAAGGATGGAACCATCCTGTTCTCTTCCTCGGGAGGTCTGTTTGTCGTGAGTTCTCAAGGTGGCACACGGCGCCAGATTACCGAATTCGCCAAGAAAGAATTCGTGCACGCCTGGCCGCAGTTCCTTCCGGATGGCAAACGATTCTTGTTCTTTGCCGGGAATAACGACCCCAGCGAGCGAGGCGTTTACATGGCTTCTGTCAGCAACCCCAGGCAACATACCCTCATCTTGCCGTCTGATGGTAAAGCGGAGTACGTTTCGCCGCGAAACGAGCAGAAGGGATATCTCTTGTGGCAGCGCGAGCGGACCCTGATGGCACAGCCGTTCGACGCCCGCAGCTCGCGCCTGGAGGGAAGCGCCTCGCCTTTGGCGGAAGGAGTCGCGTTAAACGTACGAGCGCACTACGCCTCCACTGGCTTTTGGAGCTCGGACGCCGGGCTACTGGCCTATCGAGCCGGAGAGCTGGCTCAAGCCGGCACATTGACTTGGTTTGATCGGCGAGGCAACCCAATGGGCAGACTGGGCAACGCAGAGGGCTATGGCGAACTCGCGTTATCTCCTGACGGATCCCGAGTCGTGGCATTCCGCGGGGACGACCTTGGTGAGAACCTGTGGCTCATAGACATTGATCGGGTCGTCAGCGCTCGCCTCACCACCGATGCCGCAAATCACTCCTGGCCCGTGTGGTCTCCGGATGGGAAACAAATCCTATATGGTTCTAATCGCGACGACGGTTCCAACCGCGACGGCAGATACAATCTTTACCGCAAGTCCGCTGGCGTGTCCACCCAGGACGAGTTGTTTTTTAAGGACGAGACGAACAAGGTTCCGTCCGATTGGTCGCGCGATGGGCGATTTGCACTCTACACCAACAGGACCACCGGCGTCGAAAGCATTTGGGTGCTGCCCGTGGCGGAAGGAGAACGCAAACCGCGAAAATATCTCACGACGCAGTTCATGAACCGAAATGGAATGTTCTCACCGGACGGGCGCTGGGTCGCCTACGAATCGGAAATCTCGGGAAGAGCGGAGATCTACGTTTCACCATTCCCCGACGCCGCCAGTGCCCCGGCGGTACTGGTTTCAAGGGATGGCGGCAGCTTTCCTCGATGGCGCCGCGATGGCAAGGAACTTTTCTTCCTCTCGCCGGATACCAGGATGATGGCCGTGAGCGTCGTCACAGGCCCGTTGTTCCAGGTCAGCGCGCCCAAAACATTATTCGACCTGCCGGAATTCACCTACGGTAGCGACGTGGCGCGGACCTGGGATGTCACCGCAGACGGGCAGCGCTTCCTGGTGAATGGAACCCCAAAGCAAAGCGTTCCGCCGCTGACGGTTGTTACCGACTGGCAGGCAAAGTGGAAGAAATGAAGGTGACGGCAGCATCTGGCGGGTCGGAATTCCGAAAGCATCGAACACCGAGGCCAACCTTCCCCGAGTAGCGCGTTTGAACGAAGCTGCTGGCGGGGCGGATGCAGTATTGGGCCAAGACGACAAGCCACGCGACTTTGAGATAGCGTCCGATAAGGCCGCTCAACGTCCGCACCCGTGTGTGAATGAGTCTGTGACATGAGCCCGGATTTTCCAGAACGGGCTGCGGGCCACAATGTCCGAGTGGCCGACGATTCGCCAGGAATCCAGAGAAGTCGTACAACAAGACGGAGCCAGTTACTGAAGGTTTCCGCAACCGCAACCTGCAGCATCGAGACGCCAGCACAATAGTCTTAGGGCGCCAGCGGTTTGTCCATCAGTATAGGACCGCCATGCTCTGCAACGGCAGCAAAGAATGCCTTGCCGTTGAATCGATGCTCCCGATACGATCCGCGCACCCTTTCAACGAATCCAGCTTTTCGGAAGATGTGCTGAGACGTCAGGTTCGTCGCCTCTGTGACCGCCAGACGATATCCCCTGCGAGTCGCATTCGCGTTGCACTGTGCCACAAGTTGAGATCCGATCCCTCGTCCGCTGTATCGTTCCGATACGCCGAGCAGAAAGAGATGCGCCGATTCACCCGCCGCGACCGGCTTGCTGCGGTAGCCGGATTCTAGTTGCCTGAGGATATCGAAGATCGGGTCAAACTTGTCGCTGAGGCTCTCAATCCCAGCCGGCAACGCCGAATTGGAATCTTCGGCGAGCAATACTCCGGCCAGTTCGCCCGTTTCGGCCGACCGGGCAATGATCGTCAGGCCTTGAGTTGCGGCATTGCCGCATAGCAGCCGCACGAACTGTTCGAACTCCCCTGTGGTAAGACCTACCGCCACGGCCGGCGGATCGCGCTTTGCGAACGTCTCACCCAGTACCCGCACCATATCGCGGGAGTCCGATTCCGCAAAAAGCCCATATTCGATGCCACTGAGGATCGCGAATGGAACCATAGCTCACCAGTCTACCCAGTAGGCGGGGCACTCCCGTGGGCCCGCCAGACACAGCGGTGGGGCTGGTGCTACAATCCCGAGATTCCTGTGGCCCAATCCAACGGTTCCTTCAGCGCTCGCCAGATGGTGTTGTATTTCGGCCTGATCTCCTTGCTGGTGAACCTGGTTAACCCAGGCTTCCTGCTGGACATCCCAACGTCCTACATGCTGAAGAACCTCCTTCAAGCATCGGCTTCCCAGATCTCGATATTCCGCTTGCTCACGGCCATCCCCTTCTATGTGGGGTTCGCGTTCGGCATGGTACGCGACCTTTGGAATCCGTTTGGCCTGCGCGATCGAGGATACTTCCGCATATTTGTGCCTCTGATGGTCCTGGTCCTCGCGTGGATGGCGTTCTCTCACGTCACATACCGCGGACTGCTCGCCGGCATGCTACTCGCGACCGCCACCTACTCGTTCGTTCTGGCGGCTTTCCAGGGCTTGCAGGCTCTTATCGGTCAGGAGGCTCTCATGACCGGGCGGTTGAGCGCACTGTCCAACTTCTTCCTGTTCATTCCCGTGAGCGCCGCATACTTCCTTTCCGGGTTCCTGTCGGAGAATCTCTCGCCGCGCCAGATCTTCCTGATCGTCATCGCCCTGACCACGACGACCGGCGTGTTCGGCTTTTGGAAGCCCCGCTCCGTTTTCCGTCACACCTATGACGACCCTCATGCCCAAGGCGCCGGCTTCTTTGGAGACGTGCGCCGGCTGCTGAAGCACCGCGCCATCTACCCGGTATTGTTGATTAACATCCTATGGAACTTCACCCCTGGCGCCTACACGCCCATGCAATTCTTTCTTACCAATCAGCTCCACGCGCCGGATTCGATCTATGCGGCGTATGCGGGGTTAGGTAATCTTTTCTTTCTTCCGCCCATCGTGCTCTATGGCGTACTCTGTCAGAAGTTTCCGCCCCGCAAACTCCTGTTGTGGTCTGTGCTCGTAGGGGTGCCGCAGTTTATTCCCATGGCGTTCATTCACAGCGGACAGCAAGCTCTTGCCGCCGCGGTTCTGATTGGATTGATGGGGGGCATGGCCAACACGGCCTGCATCGACATCGGGATGCGCGCTTGCCCGCCGGGACTCCAGGGGACGCTAATGATGATGATCGCAGCCGTATTTGCGCTCTCCATGCGCGGCGGAGATGTGCTGGGCTCGTGGATCTACGGTTTGAGCCCCCAACACGGCTTTCAGTACTGCGTTATTGCGATTACCGTCACCTACGCGCTCATTCTCCCAGTGATTCCTCTTATTCCCAAACATGTCACAAACACCGCCGATGGAGAACCGAACCCTGAGGAGGAAGCGATCGTTCTCTCCGAGATTGGCGACGCGGCCGCACCCGCTTAGCTGTACGCGGGCCTGCGCGTTCGCATCCGAAAGATTGACTTTGTTGCCGGCGCGATCATTCCGATAGTGACCTTGGAAGGATAACGGGCATTGCTAATCCGTGCCGCCCGATGCCGCTTCGTCCTGGCACCGGGCGGAGAGCCAACGCTGCGGGTGGATGGCCGGCTCGCGGATGTGGCCGTTGGCAGGGCTTCTGGCAGAGTGACGCGCATCTCGGACGAGGCTCGGATCACGTTCCTGGAAGTTGCCGGCAGGGCGCACCGCTGGTGTTTGGGTCACACCTGGGTAACACCACGGCCTCTGCCAGTCGTCCAAGCGCGAGAACTGAGCACCCTGATGAACTGAGATTGAACAACTTAGACCGAGCTGTACCCATCTGACCCGACAGTTGACTCCTTCGATTCCCGTTACCGCTGCCAAGTTTCTTATTTTCAGCAGTTTGCGAGGCCATTTTTCGACCGGGTCACACTTTTCCCAAAACCAACCTCAACACAGCAGCCTGAAAACGACCTTTCTCCGAATAGCCGATCACTCTTCCGGGGCTTTCGGGCTAGTGGCTCTGAGGCGCTTACCTACGCCTGCTCCTGCCGCAACTCCCAAGAGAAGTCACAGAACACGCGTAGTTGATTGCCGTCCAGATCGCCGATCCTGAACTCACGCAGGCGCCAAGGCTTCTCCTTCGGCTCAGGAAGGATCGTCCCGATTCCGGAGGCGCCGCGCCCCAACGACAATCCAAGTCTCGACAGACTAACTGTCAACACGGGTAGAATCATGGGAAATGCCGCTGCCTGCCGGAACCCGCCTGGGCCCCTATGAGATTGTCGCGGCCGTAGGCGCGGGCGGCATGGGCGAGGTGTACCGGGCGCGCGACACCCGCCTGGATCGCACGGTCGCGATCAAGGTCCTGAACGATCGGTTCACAGAGCGCTTTCAGCGCGAGGCACGAGCCATCGCTGCGCTGACCCACCCTGGGATTTGCCAACTCTATGACATCGGCCCGAATTACCTTGTGATGGAATTCGTCGAGGGATCGCCCGTGGCGCCGGTCGACACCGCCCGAAAGCTGCTCGAAGTGGCCGTGCAGATCGCCGACGGCTTGTCTGCCGCTCACGCCGCGGGGATCGTGCACCGCGATCTGAAGCCCGAAAACATCCTCGTCACGCGCGAGGGGCGGGTGAAGATTCTGGACTTCGGGCTTGCCAAATCGACCGTGGCCGCGACGCCCAAGGCAGATGGCTCCACGCAGACCGTGCGCATCACCGACCCCGGAACCACCATCGGCACGGTGAACTACATGTCGCCCGAGCAGGCACGCGGAGAACCGGATCTCACACCGCAATCGGATCAGTTCTCCTGCGGGCTGGTGCTGTACGAGCTGGCCTCGGGCAAGCGGGCTTTTCGGCGCGCGAGCGCCGCGGAAACCATGGCGGCCATCATCCGCGAGGAGGCCGAGCCGCTGCCGGCCACCGTGCCCGCGCCCTTGCGCTGGGTAGTGGAGCGGCTGCTGTCCAAAGAGCCGGACGAGCGCTACGACTCCACGCGCGACCTCTATCGCGAGCTGAAGCAGATCCGCGACCGACTTTCGCTAGCGACCACCGCGGTGCACACCGGAACAAATCCAGCGGCGGCGCGAAGACGCAGGTTGCGGATCGTTCCCGCTCTGTTTGGGACCGCCTGTCTGGGCACCGGCTTCGTCCTTGCGCTGCTGCTCCTGCCGCCCTCCGCTGCCGATCTCTCCAGCTATCGCTTCACGCCCCTTTCGCGGGACGAAACCGAGAATCGCGGCCCGTCATGGTCCCCGGATGGGGGCAGCATCGCTTACGCCGCCAGAATCCACGGAGTGGAGCAGGTTTTCACCCGCGCGGTCGGGTCGCCCGGCGCCGCGCAGCTTACCAAAGCGGCCCAGGATTGCTTTCAACCGTCATGGTCGAGCGATAGCGCAACGCTGTATTACATCTCGGGAGGGAACCTGTGGTCGGTTCCGGCCTCGGGAGGCGCCGCGCAACTGCTTCTGAAGCACGCCGATGCGGCTACCATTCATCCGGACGGCAAAACGGTGGTGTTTGCACGGGAGGGAAAACTGTGGGTTGCTCCGCTTGATGGCGGACCAGCGAAGGAATTCTGGCCGGGGCCGGTTGCAGTCTCTGCTGCTTCGCCTTTTGCGGGACCGCACTTCTCGCCCGATGGTTCTACAGTGGCCGCCATTCGAAGCTCAGAGGAGATCTGGCTGTTGCCATATCCGACAGGCAAAGCTCGAAGACTCTGTGCGCCGGAACGTGCCGCAAACCCCGAGAGCATTGGCTGGTTTCCTGACAGCCGCAGTCTCGTGGTCAGCGAGCAGCGAATCGATGGCACCGTGGATGCGCTGGTCAAGCTGGGGATCAAGGATGGCAGCCGCCAGACCATCTACTCGGCGGCTTTCGGTCTGTTCGATGCATCCATTTCGCCCGAAGGCAGGCGCATCGCTTATTCGTCCGGAGAGACCGAGTGGGACGTGGTGGAGGTGTCGCTCGCCGATGGCGCCGTCCACACGCTGGCGGCGGGCGGGCCAACTGACTGGTGGCCGGATTGGGCGCCCTCAGGCGCGCATTTTCTGTTCTCTAAGGGTCGCAGCGCAGCGCACGAGATCATCGACCAGGATGCTTCCGGCGGTGGGTTCTCGCGCCGCCTGATCGATGCCGGCAACTCGGTGCAGCCTCGCTGGTCGCCCGACGGGGCGCGATTCGCTTTCGTGGATCACGGCCCGCCCCACAAGCTGATGCTCGCCAACGCGTCCGGCGGCCGTGCGGTTCTGTTGGACCAGGCCGCGTACATAAGCGGAGAGGCGTGGTCACCGGATGGGCAGTGGATCTGCTATCAACGCCGGGGGCAAGGCGAGTCGTACAAGCTGGCGAAAATCCGCGCCACGCCCGGCGCGAGTCCGCTTACGCTGGCCGCTGTCGAACCGTGGCCGTTCTCGGTGATGCAATGGTCGCCCACTGGAGACTGGATTCTCTACGCCGACGGGGACGCCCTCAAACTGATTTCGCCGGACGGCAAAACGACGTCCACGCTTAGTTCACGCCGGTTCTCGGCCTATAACTACTCAAAGGACGGCAGCCAGGTTTACGGCATCTTCCACAACACCTCGGGTGCCGGCGCGGAGTGGCACCTCTATTCGATCAAGGTGAACAGCGGGGCAGAGAAACTGATCGAGGCGGTGGATTTCGGGCCGGGCATCGGCATGCTGGCCGGATTCAGCATTCATCCGGACGGCAAACGCGCGCTCACGTCCACTGCCAGATGGCCTTTTGAGATCTTAATGCTGGAGGGGTTCGAGCAGCCCCCGAAGAACTGGCTCGACCGGCTGCTGCGACGCTGAGCGAAGGCTCTGCCGGACGGCAACTCACACTCCTCCGAGTGGAAGAAGGCGTACTCGGACGAAGCTCGGATCAAGTTCCTGGAAGTCGCCCACAGGGCGCACCGCTGGTCTCTGGGTCACACCTGGGTAACACCGCGGGCTCTGCCAGCCGTCCGAGCGCGAGAACCGAGCACTCCGGTGAACTGAGATTGAACAACTTAGGCTGAACCGTACCCATCTGATCCGACGGTTGACTCCTTCGATTCCCGTTAGCGCTACCATGTATTGTATAATCAATAAGATAGCTGGTCAAAAATACCGCGCGCCAACATTTCCAGCCGTCTGCAGCCTGTAAGTTCCTGCCTGTCAGTAGCCTACTAACATGATTCGCGCTAACGGATTAATGGCCCAACTGCAACACCCGTATTGAACCGCTTCGCCAGACAGAGGCCGGGTTTCGCACGCTTATCCCGTCCTCAGTGAAGTGGGCCCGGAAGGGCAGGGTTCCGGCATCTCTGCAAAGCAGGGGCGTTTGCCGAAGAATGATCACTCACCTACGACGATCAAAGAAAGGCCCCGGGCTTGACAGGAGCCTTCTGACCTGGTTTCAGTGGCGCCGATGTGTCCAGGTCGACGGTTGATTCACTTCCCGGGTGGCGCAAGCCGCCGCAAATAATTGAAAAAGTTGAAAATGAAAGTTACCTGCGGACGCTCCGGGGCCGCTCGCGCCGGTACCGGGAACATGGCGATATGCCTTCCGTCCGGCGCCAAATCGAAACTCTGGCGGACTCCATTTCGCCGGATCACCGCGCTCGACCACGGCCTCGGTACGCCCGGGCTGAAACTTGCCTCCGGCCGTCGATATCTTCCACCTGCCTCCAGGTCCCGGAAAGGACCGCACATACACTTCTTCACTGCCCGATCCGTCGGAATCATAGGCCATGAAGCGGCCGTCGGGCGAAAAGGCGGCGTCCACTTCGACAATATTCGGATCGTTTAAAAAAGGTTCGGGGTTGCCCGGCCTCGGATGATCCACATCGCTCAGGTCGACCGGAAGCGTCCAGATATCGGGCAGGTCATGCCGGACGAACGCCAGCCTCCGTCCATCCGGAGCAAACGACTGCGGCCGCAGCGTGTCCCCTTCCGCGCGCAACAGCGTTACCGGCGGCGCTGATCCATCGGCGCGAACCCACCACATCGTCGATCCCGAGCTGAACACCAGGTGCTTTCCATCCGGCGCCCACACCAGTTCATAGTCTCCCGGAGAATTAAACGTGAGCTGCACGGCCGTTTTCCGCTCCAGATCGCTGATCCAGACATCCGCCCCTCCGGCGCTGCTCGCGATGTAGGCGAGGCGCTTGCCGTCGGGCGAAAACCGAGGCGAATCGTAGGTCCCCGGCCCCGCCAGCTCCGTTGTTTTGCCGGAGGCGTCCATCGCCCATTCCTCCGGCGCCGATGAAGGCGAGGATCTCAAACGGACCGATGCGGTCGCCTGGAGCTAATCCCATGTGGAGTCTCCCGATTTTAGCGCGCGAGGAAGCAGATCTTAGTCAGGAGTGGTTGCCCATATGTAGCGAGAACAGGCCATAAGCTAGAATCAATCGAAGCCTGATGAACCTGGCTCCAGGAAGCCGACTCGGTCCTTATGAAATTCTCGCTCCCATCGGTGCCGGCGGGATGGGAGAAGTGTGGAAGGCGCGCGACACCCGGCTCAATCGCATTGTCGCGATTAAGTACCTGAAGCCCGAAAGCGCTGCCAGGTTCCAGCAGGAAGCGCGCGCCATTGCCGCTCTCGGCCACCCCAACATCTGCCAGATTTTCGATGTCGGCGCGGACTTTCTGGTGCTTGAGTTTGTCGAAGGCTCGCCACTCCAAGGGCCGCTATCCGCCGCCGAAGCCCTGCCTTTGGCTCTCGAAATCGCCAGCGCGCTTGAAGCGGCGCACAAGCGTGGGATACTGCATCGCGATTTGAAGCCGGCTAACGTGCTGGTCACCGACGGCGGAGCGAAGCTGCTGGATTTTGGGCTTGCGAAGATTATGGCCGAGTCCGACATCGACTCGACTCGGACGACAGAAGGAACGGTGCTGGGCACGGCGGCGTACATGTCGCCGGAGCAGGCGCGGGGCCAGCCGTTGGACGCGCGTTCGGACATCTTCAGCTTCGGGGCTCTGCTGTACGAAGTGCTCAGCGGGAGACGCGCGTTCACCGGAGACTCACTGCTGGAAACGCTGAATGCCGTCGTGAGCAGCGAACCGCCGCCGCTCGATTCTCCCCTGTATTCCGTCGTCGGGAAGTGTCTGGCGAAAGACGCCGCGCAGCGATTTCAGAGCGCCGCTGAGTTGAAGGCCGCTCTGGTGAATCCTCCCCCGAAGATGGAGCACCTCCCAGCCTCTATCGCGGTGCTCCCCTTCGTCAATATGAGCGGCGACAAGGACCAGGAGTACTTCTCTGACGGTCTCGCCGAAGAAATCCTGAACCTGCTCGCCAAAATCCCGGGGCTGAAGGTGACGGCACGCACGTCGTCGTTCGCCTTTCGCGGCAAGGAGCAGGATGTCCGCACCATCGCCCACGCGCTCAGCGTCAAAACCATCCTCGAAGGCAGCGTCCGCAAGGCGGGTAGCCGCATTCGCGTGACTGCACAGTTGATCGATGCCACCGACGGCTCGCATCTGTGGTCCGAACGCTACGACCGCCTACTCATTGACGTGTTCGAAGTCCAGGACGAAATCGCAGCCGCCATCGCGGACTCATTGCGATTAAAGCTCCGCCCGGAGGGTCGCAAGCACACACCGGCGGCCCCAGCGTACGAGGAATTCCTGAAGGCTCGGCACTATCTGCGGAATTGGTCTCCGGATTCCGCGAGTAAGGCACGGGAGTGCCTGCGGCGTGCACTGACACTCGATCCGCGTTTCGCGCAGGCCCACACCGAACTTTGCCGGGTCTTTGAGATGATGGCGACGGAAAATTCGTTGCGGCCGGAAGAAGCAGCGAATCTGATGAGGCAAAGTGCGCAGGCGGCGTTGGAGATCGATCCCTCTCTTCCGAGCACCCATTGGGTTCTGGCGATGGCGGCTGTACTGGATTACGATTGGGAACGCGCCGGCGAAGAATTTCGATTGGCCTTGTCGCATCCGCCGGTTCCGGCGGACATTCGGATTGACTACAGCTTGTGGTATCTGGCGCCCCTGGGCCGCATGAAAGAGGCCCAGGAGCAGATGGAGCGCGCCCTTGTTGACGATCCGCTCAACGTCCTCGCGCGCGCCCATTTGGGCGGTTATCTTTTCCTGTCGGGCCGCTCGAGCGAGAGTGAAGCGGTCGAAAACCAGGCTGTGGAACTCGCACCGGGGTTTTTCATCCCTTATTTCCATCTCGCCTGCCACCAGGTCCTGAAGGGACGTCTTGCCGAAGCCCGCGCAAATGCGGAAAAATGCGCCGCTTTAGCGCCCTGGAACCCTGGCGTTGCGGGAGCGCTCGCCGGCATCCTGAGTCTGGTCGGGGATGAAGCAGGCGCCAGGAAACTGATGAGCAGACTCGGCGATGGCTCAGCGTTCGGATCTCCATGGGGTTTTGTCGCCTACCACGGGCTGCGCTCAGAATGCGACCGGGCCGCGGATTGGTTCGAGAAGATGATTCAGCAGCGCGACGTGCGTGCCCCCTATATCGCCGCTTCCGCGTTGGGCGACCGCCTAACCTCCAGCCCGCGGTGGCCCGCACTCAGGCGGATGATGAATCTGCCGGAATAAGCGTCAGGGCCACCCTGCCACGCGTTCGCGCCAAACCCGGTGACGGCCGCGGATACGCGCACCGAGTTGGGCCTTCTCTTTGATCCTGGTGTCTGGTCAGAGTTATTTGATGCCGACCACCATCGAGTCCGGCCCGACCATACCAGCCCGGCTCTGGAAACAGCACGGCCACCCAGAAGCCTTCCTCCGCGCGCGCCGCACCCGCATCGGAAGCAGCCGTGGTCGTTGCCGACGTCGCGCGCGGTCTGCATGCGTTGGTGCGGATCTATCTCTTCCTGATGCGCTCCAGCGCCGTTAGGGCGCGCTTGCGGGCCTCGCCGTGGTCGACGATCGGAAGAGTATGCTGCGACTCCGGAACCCAGCGCCGGACGTAGCCGCCGCCGGGATCGAACTTTCCTGCCTGAGTGGCCGGGTTAAAGATTCGGAAGTACGGCGCCGCGTCGGCGCCGCAGCCGGCGACCCATTGCCATCCGAGCGAGTTGTTCGCCAGATCCGCGTCTACCAGAGTGTCCCAAAACCACGCTGCGCCTGCTTTCCAGTCGATCAGCAGGTGCTTGACCAGGAACGAGGCCACGACCATCCGCACGCGGTTGTGGATCCAACCAGTCTGCCACAGCTCACGCATGCCCGCGTCCACCAGCGGATAGCCGGTCTTGCCGCGTTTCCACGCTTTGAAGTGTTCCGGGTGCATTCGCCAGGGGAAGGCAGCAAATTCCGGCCGGAGCGCCCGCTGCGGTGATTCAGGATTGTGATAGAGCAGATGGTACGCGAATTCGCGCCAGCCAAGTTGCCTGAGGTAGGCCTCGCAAGCTGCCCGGTTGCCGTTCGCCACGCTGAGGATCGCGCGCTGAACCTCGCCGGGACTGATCTCACCGAAGTGCAGGTGTGGAGACAGTCGCGATGTGCCGACCAGACCGGGACTGTCGCGATTCACCGGATACTCCGCCAGTGCTTCCCGCAGGAAGCGCTGCAGTTGGCGCCTGGCCCCCGATTCGCCAGGCTGCCAAACCTGACGAAGCCCGCCTGCCCAGTCGACTGCCGGTTCCAACGAAAGTTCCGCGAGGTCCAGCGATTGCGGCCACTGGTCAGGCGAGGGCACGTGCTCGGGCGCGTCCTCGCAGACGGGTGCCAGGAGCTTGCTTTTGCAGGCGCGCCAGAACGGCGTGAAAACCCGAAAAGGCTGTTCGCTGCTGTTGTGAATGGTCCACGGTTCGAACAGCAGGCTGCCATTGAAGCTCTCGGCGATTATGCCGTTCTCGCCCAGCCTCGACTTCACCCCGCGGTCACGGGCTACGGCCGCGGGCTCGTAACGTCGATTCCAAAAAACGGCCGACGCGCCCAATTCCGCCACCAGACGGCTCAGCGCGGCCGCTGCCGGCCCGCGGCGAATGATCAGCCGCGAGCCGCGCCTCTCCAGTTCGGCACGCAGGCTGGCCAGCGATTGGTGCAACCACCAGCGAGAGGCAGCGCCCGGCGGCCAGTCCCCTTCTTCCTCGGGTGCCCAGATGAACACCGGAATGACCGGAGAATGCCGTTCCAGGGCTGCCGCGAGAGCCGGATTGTCCGCCAGCCGCAGATCCTGCCGAAACCAAAGCAAGGCCGGTGCGGCGCCGGCATAGTTCGAGTTTGCTCCTCCGGCCCGTTCGGGGATTCTCTCGAACGTGTTCCGCGCTGGCGAACGCCGCAGTAAGACTCCAGTGCTGCAAGGTCCGGGTTGGGCGAACTCTGACATTACGTTGACGAGCGTGACTCCAGCACCACCACGAGCGCGGTGGTGCGCCGGGCTCCGATCCTCCGGTAGCCGTGTGGCACGGTGCAATCGAAGTAGATGGCGTCGCCTTCCGCCAGCTCGTGTCCGTCCGCACCCACGTGGATCTCCAGCTTGCCCGACAGAACGTACAGAAACTCGATGCCCGGGTGTTCGTGGAGCCGACTGTGTTTCTCCGCGACCGGTTCGAACTCGGCGAGGTACGAGCTTAGGGGGCGATTGGGGACGGGAAAGTCCAGGCTCTCAAAGTAGTAGTTGGCCCGGCCGCCATCCGGCGAATCCGGGAAACGCAGGCGATCCTTCTTGCGAACGATCTCCAGTACCGGGCGGGGCTCCGTATTGAAGAAGTATTCCAGACCCACGCTGAAAACCATGGCGATACGCAGGAGCGTGGGCAGCGTGGGATGCATTATATCGCGCTCCAGTTTGGAGAGCAGTGCCGGCGAAAGCCCGGTGTGTTTGCTTAGTTCCAGCAGGCCCATGCTCTTGCGCAGCCGCAGGCGGCGCAGCTTGTTCCCGATCGCATACTTGCCGAGGCCTTTGTTGATGGTATCGGATGCCATGGCGAATCTCGTTTTCCTCTCCGTACCTGTTCCAGCCATTTCTTTTCCGCAAGAGAAAGTCAGCTTCCTCTGATTCTTCACAGTAAAACAGTTTTTCCTTAAGATCAAGTAGTGGCCGGGCTGAAAAAGACCCGGCGGACAAACGAAGGAGTTCCCGACATGAAGAAGCTTGATGTAATCGCAGCCGCGCTGGTCATCATCGGCGCGCTGAACTGGGGGCTGGCCGGAGTATTCCATCTGGACCTCGTGGCGACGGTTTTTGGCATGAAGTTCGGAGAGACCTCCGGGCTCAGCGCAGTGGTGTACGCACTGGTGGGGCTGTCCGGGCTGTACCAGGCGCTCACCTGGAAGTCGATCCAGCGACGCTGGCACGATGCTTCCGCAACCGCACGGGCTTAGCCTGGCGATCAGAAACGCTGGAAAAGGAGAAAGACATGATTTCCATGTTGCACGTTTTGACGGCCGGCGCCGTGGCGCTGGGCTTAACGACAAACGCTTCGGCCGCTGACATCGTGGATACGGCTGTCGCTGCCGGAAGCTTCAAGACCCTCGTGGCCGCATTGAAAGCCGCAGATCTGGTGGACACCCTGAAGGGGCCTGGCCCGTTCACGGTGTTCGCTCCAACTGACGAAGCTTTCGCAAAGTTGCCGGCCGGCACGGTGGAAACCCTGCTCAAGCCGGAGAATAAGGCGAAACTGCAGAGCATTCTCACGTACCACGTCGTAGCAGGCAAAGTGATGTCTCAGGACGTGGTGAAGCTCGATTCCGCAAAGACCGTAGAGGGTCAGTCCGTTGCCATCAAGGTAGTCGACGGCGGCGTGATGGTGAACGCCGCACACGTGATCAAGGCCGATATCGAGGCCAGCAATGGTGTGATTCACGTCATCGACGCAGTCATGCTGCCCGAATAGGCTGATCCGATGTATCTGCTGACAGGAGCAACCGGCTACGTCGGGGGACGTCTGTTACGGCGCCTCGAACGGGACGGCCTGGCTGTCAGATGCTTGTGCCGCAACCCGGAGGCGCTCCGCTGGCGCGTGGCTCCCGGCACCGAAGTGGTGCAGGGAGATCTGCTGCAGGCGGCGTCTCTGGGTGCGGCGTTCTCGGGAGTTGTGAAATATCGACCCTGTCAATCGGTAGCCACTCTCAGTCGCCCGAAACAGCCGTTTGAACGGCGATCAGTTCGTCAACTGGGAGCGGCCTGTACTTCTCCGTGAACCGAACCCCGAACGCCACAACTGAGCACGCGGCCACCACACTACCGAGAATCATGAATGCCTGCGAATACGTGAGGATTGGGGTTTTGAACAGGAACCCCGCCAGAACCGCGCCGAGGTTCCCTCCCGCCCCGACAATTCCGGCGACAGCCCCGAGCGCGCGCCTGTTGATGAACGGCACCACCGAGTAATTCGCCCCATTCGACATCTTCACGAAGAGGCCCATCAGCATCATGGTGAGAATCGCCGCGGGCAGCCATCGGGCCTGCGCGAACAGCATCATGGCGAGTCCTTCGGCAGCGATCGTGCACCCCAGCAGAACAACACGCCCGCGCATTCCCCACCGTCGCGCGCACCGGTCGCTCACAATGCCGCCCAGCGCCCGCGCGAAAAGATTCATCATGCCGAACGTGCCCGCGACCACGCCCGCCACTTTGAGCGACAAATGGAAGGTGTCCGTGTAGTAGAGAGCCGCAAAGTTATCGACGGTCAACTCGACGCCGAAAGAAGAAGCGTAGAGCAGAGCCAGCGCCCACACGCGTGGATCGCGGCACGCCTCCGCGAATGCGCCGGGCGCGCGCGAAGTTCCGGCAACGTTCCTGAAGTCGCCATCGGGCGTGTCCTGCGTCAGGAAGTAATAGGCAATGCCGGTAAACAGCAGTGCCGCCCCGGCTACCAGCATGGCCAGCCGCCAGCTCCACCAGCTTCCCGCGCCGAGGCTCATGAAAGCGCCGAACAGCAGGGGCATGACCATCTGCGTCACGCCGCCACCCAGATTTCCCCATCCCGCGGCGGTAGCGTTCGCCGTCCCGACGACGTTGGGCGCGAACATCACTGACGTGTGGTATTGCGTAATGACGAAAGAAGCGCCGATGGCGCCAATGGCGAGCCGAAAACCCAGAAACGAAGTGTAGTCGTGGGCCAGGCCAACGCCCATCACCGGCAGTGACCCCAGCACCAGCAGCCATGTATAAGCCCGGCGCGGCCCCACCCGATCGCACAGCCAACCTATGAGAACGCGCACGAGGATGGTGATGGCTACTGCGGCGATCGCGGAGTTGCCGATCTGCTCCTTGCTTAGGTGCAGCTCGTTGCGAATCACCGGCATGAGCGGTGCAAGCCCGAACCATCCGAAGAAGCACAGGAAGAACGCCAGCCACGCCATATGAAACGCCCGCATGGGAGCGCTATGAAAATCGGGCAGTTTCACCGTGGTTGCTCTGTGGTCAGTATTCATGAAGTCCCTCCATTGCCGCGAACACACGCCCAGCCTTCAAACTTCCGACAAGGAAAGAACCTCAAACACTGAGGGAAACCGCGTTCCGCATCAGGCGCGCTCGAAACTCAAAACTACACACCCGTCATCGTCCACCCGGACCGGATACGTCTTCACGCCGCAGTCGCCGAACAAGGCCTCACCGGTGGTCAGGTCGAACTTCCACCCATGCAGCGGGCAGATGAGCGTGGTCCCGCCGACCAGCCCATCCGCCAAAGGCCCGCCCCGATGCGGGCAGGCAGCCTGGCACGCAAACACCTCACCGCCGCGCGTGTGAAAGACCGCTATATTCTCACCGTGCAGTGAATACGCGCGGCCTTCGCCCGGAGGGAGCGCGCTCAGGGGACCAATCGTCACGTCAGCCATGGTTCGCGTCATTGCAGCACCGGAAGAGCCGCCGCAAACTGATTCTCATTGGCCGGCAACAGCGCCTCTTTCCAGGGATCCTTGTACGCCGCCTTCGACTCGGCAATCTCCCGCTCGAGCCGTTCGGCAATCCCTTCGCTGTCTTCCACCACCGCCGCGCGGATCTTGTCGATGCCCAGGCGCGTTACGAAACCGTGGGTGCGTTCCAGGTACTTCGCGTTCTCGCGGTAATACTGGATGAATCGCCCCATGTACTTCAGGACGTCCTCATGGCTGTCCACCACGCACAGGATGTCACCCTTGCGCACGGACGACCCCGCCGCACCGCCAACGTAGATCTCCCACTTGCCGCCTTCCACGGCCACGGCCCCGAGATCCTTCACCATCGCCTCGGAGCAGTTCCGCGGGCACCCCGCCGTAGCGAGTTTCATCTTGTGCGGACTGTCGAATCCCTGGAACTCCTGTTCGATCTTCAGCGCCAGCGAGGTGCTGTCGCCCACGCCGAATCGGCAGAAATCCGTTCCAACGCAGCTCTTGCAAGTGCGGTAACTCTTCCCGTAGGCATACCCGGACGGCATGTCCAAGTCGCGCCACACCTTCGGCAGATCGTCCTTCCGCAGGCCCAGCAGATCGATTCGCTGCCCGCCGGTCAGCTTCACCAGGGGCACATGATATTTCTCGGCGACATCGGCTATGCGGCGTAACTGGGCCGGGCTGGTGATGCCACCCGGAATCTGCGGCACCACGGAGAAAGTCCCGTCCTTCTGAATATTCGCGTGTACGCGCTCATTGATGAATCGCGCGTCCTTCTCGTCGTCGTACTCGCCCTTCCACAGCGTCTTCAGCAGAGAGGCCAGGCCCGGCTTGCTGGCCGCGTCTTCTTTGCCCCCGGCCAGGGCCTGGAAGACCGCTGAAACCGATCTCAGGTTCCGCTCGTGAATTGCGCGAATCAAGTCCGGCTTAGTCAGCGGAACGCCCGGCACATAATAATGCACCGAAGGATCCTCCTCGGTCTGCCCGCCGCACGCCCATTCCACAAGCTCGGTCACCATCGCCTTGCACGACCCGCAGCCCATTCCCGCGCGTGTCGCGTCCATCACCGCCTTCGGGTTGCGCTTGCCCGCGGCTGCGCACGCCACCAAGGCGCCTTTGCTGACGCCGTTGCAATTGCAAATCTGGGTGCTGGCGCTCATCTCCTCGAACGTCACCTTCTTCGGCGGATCGCCAATGTCGAAGAGAAGCTGCAGGCGCTCCTCCGGTAGCGGCGTGTTCCGGTCGAAGGCCTGCATCAGATACGCGGCCTTGCTGATGTCGCCCAGCAGAATCCCGCCGACCAGCCGCCCTTCACGAATAATCAGCTTTTTGTACGTGCCCTTCTTCGGTTCCGAGAATTGCACCACCTCGTCCTCGGGCATTTGCGGCTCGACGATGCCCATCGCCGCCACCTCAACACCCATCACCTTCAGCTTGGTGGCTACCTTTGAACCGTGATATGCGGCGCGCGTGTTCCTCCCGGTAATGTGGTCCGCCAGGACCTTCGCCTGCTCCCACAACGGCGCCACGAGTCCGTAAACGTGCCCGCGATGCTGCGCGCACTCTCCCACAGCATAAATGTTCAGGTCATCTACACAGCGCATCTGGTCGTCCACTACAATTCCGCGCTCCACCGTCAGCCCGGAACCGGCAGCAATTTCCCAATTCGCCTTGATGCCCGCGGAAATCACCACCATGTCGGATTCCAGCGAGCTGCCGTCGGCGAATCGCAAACCGAGCACGCAGTCTCGCCCGAGAATCGCGGTCGTGTTTTTCTGAAGAAGCACTTTCACGCCCAGCTTCTCCATGCTGGCCTTGAGAATGGCGCCGGCGCCCGCATCCAGTTGCTGTTGCATCAGGTGGCCGGCCAGGTGGACGACGCTCACTTCCAGACCGAAATTCTGCAAACCCCGCGCGGCTTCCAACCCGAGTAACCCGCCGCCGATCACCGCGGCACTCTTTTTCCCTCGCGCATATGCGGCAATGTCGCGGCAATCATCAAGAGTGCGAAACACAAACACGCCTGGCTTGAAACTGCCATCGGGCATGGTGGTTCCTTCCATGAGCGGAATGAAGGGCCGGCTCCCGGTGGCGATAATCAGCTTGTCGTAAGGCTCGGCGTCGCCGTTTTCGCCGTACACGAGCTTGGCTCGCCGCAGCAGTCCCGACGCGCGCAAGCCCACGTGCAGCGTGATATTGTTCTCGCGATACCAGTCCAGCGTGTTGAGATATATCTCGTTTTCGCCGTGCGATCCGTTCAGAACGTTCGAAAGAAGAATCCGGTTGTAGTTCCCCGTCGGCTCCTCTCCGAACATGGTGATCTCGAATTGGTCGCCTCCGCCGCGCGCCAGAATCTCCTCCACGGTGCGCGCACCCGCCATTCCGTTGCCAATCACTACCAGCTTCTGCTTTTTCGTCATCACGCAATCTCCATGAATCCGATATCCAACAGCACCGACGATTTCTGCTCCGTTGGCGCGGCAATGTGGATCTCCACGCGGCTTCCCGGCGGAATGTCTTCCAGTACGGCCAACGGCACGTGGATCGCGCCCTTCGCGCCCACGGGGAAATACCGCATCGGTTTGCCGCGGCTCACCAGCACCAGATAGATCAGCTCCCCCGCCGGATTGCCAGCGCGGAAATAAATGGTCTGCGCGCGTTTGTCGGCCGGGACGTCGTAGACCACAGGCGGGTCGAATGCCGCGGGGCGACCAATTCCCCGGCCCTCATAAGCAAAGAGCCCCTGAATAAACGCGGGTTTCTCTAACACAGTTTTCCTTTCTCCATACGAACGGCGCACACCTTGAACTCCGGCATTTTCGAAATGGCGTCCAGCGCGGGGTTGGTGAGCAGATTCGCGCGCCCTTGCCCGGCGAAGTGAAATGGCACGAACAACGTGTCCATGCGGATCGAGGGTGTCAACCGGGCGCTGAGGAGCGCCGTACCGCGCCGCGTAGTCAGGCTCACCGCGTCGCCCTCGCTAACCCCGTACGTACGGGCCATTGATGGATGAATTTCGACAAACGCCTCCCGCGCGCCCCTCAGCAACTCCGGGACTCTACGCGTCTGCGTGCCCGACTGGTATTGGGCCATGATCCGGCCCGTGGTGAGGTAAAGCGGGTAGTCGTGGTCCGGCTCTTCCATTGGCGCCTCAAACTCGACGGGATGAAAACGCGCCCGCCCATCTGGAGTCGCGAATTTCTCGAGGAATAGGCGCGGCGTGCCCGGATGGTCCTCACTGGGGCACGGCCAGAAGATCCCGTCTTCGCGGCGGATTCGATCCCACGTTATGCCTGAATAATCCGCGGCGCCGCCCGCCGACGCACGCCGCAATTCCTCGAAAATCGCCGACGGCTCCGCCGAAAAAAAGCGCCCGTATCCAAGCCTGTCGGCGAGCGCCGTGAGCATTTCCGTGTCGGTTCGCACGCCCGAAGGTGGCTCCTGGGCTCGCTGACGCAGAATCACCCGCCCTTCCAGGTTTGTCATGGTGCCTTCTTCCTCGGCCCACTGTGCCGACGGCAACACCACGTCCGCCCGCTTGGCCGTTTCCGACAAAAAGAAATCGGACACCATCAGAAAATCGAGCGCGTCCAGGCGCTTTTCGATATGCGATGCGCGTGGTGCTGAAACTGCCGGATTTGACCCGAACACCAGCAGCGCGCGTACCCCTCCATCGGCGCCCATCGCGTCGAGCATTTCGTACGCCGACTTTCCTGGCCCCGGCAAGTCCGCTTCCGCCACGCCCCAGACACCCGCAACAAATGCGCGATCTGCGGGATCATCCAGCCGGCGGTAGCCGGGCAGTTGATCGGCCTTTTGGCCATGCTCGCGTCCGCCCTGCCCGTTACCTTGTCCGGTCAGGCAGCCGTACCCGCAATGCGGCTTGCCGACCTTGCCAAGCGCGAGCCCGAGATTGATGAAGGCCAGGACATTGTTCACTCCATGGCTTTGCTGCTCGGTTCCGCGGGAAGTCAGAATCATCGCTGTCTCTGCTCGCCCCAGCATTCTCGCCGCGAGCTGCAATTGCTGTTCTGGAACCCCGGTGACGCGCTCCACGCGCGAAGGCCAGTAGGCGGATGCGACCCGGCGCACCGCGTCGAAACCTCGGGTGCGCGCCGCGATGAAGCCCTCGTCGATATAGCCGTCCTTGATGGCGATATTCAACAGGCCGTTGGCGAGCGCAGCATCGGTGCCCGGCGTAATCTGCAGATGCAGCGTAGAAGCGGCTGCGGTGGGAGTTGCGCGCGGATCCACCACGATCAACGAACCACCCAGACGTTTCTGCTCTTGAAAGTACTGCATCACCGGCGGCATGGTCTCCGCCAGATTGCTGCCGACAAGAAGGATAGTTTCCGTCTGCGGAATATCGGCCAGCGGAAACGGCAAGCCCCGGTCCAGGCCAAACGCTTTCAGCCCCGCCGCTGCCGCGGAGGACATGCAGAACCTGCCGTTGTAATCGATTTGCGAAGTTCGCAACGCCACGCGCGCAAACTTGCCGAGCAGGTAAGCCTTTTCGTTAGTGAGACTGCCGCCGCCGAACACACCCAAGCCATCTCTTCCGTATTTCGCCTGTGTGCGTTGAACGGCCCCAACCACTCGCCCCAGCGCTTCGTCCCAGCTCGCCGGCCGCAGCGGCTCCGAACGGCTGTCGCGAACCAGCGGCGACCGCAGGCGCTCGGGGCTGCTCAGGAGTTCGGCCGCTGTCCAGCCTTTCTGGCACAACCCGCCACGATTGGTTGGAAAATCGCGCTCCTCGACAGTCCACACTGGGTCCTTCGCCTCCCGCAGATGCATGCCGCACTGCAGGGAGCAATACGGGCAGTGCGTGGCGCACACCGCCGCCCCAGCACGGATCTCCACGTCGGGCAGGCCCAGCGACACTAATCCTCCAGGAAAGCGAAAACGGAAATCCTGCCGACGTGGCAGAGAATCTTACATGGAAAGCGACAACCGCAGCAGCTTAGTGCAGTAACCACATGATACGACAAAAGGACACATGCCCGCTACCACGGACGCTCGGCGGCCTGGCAGCCGCGGTCAGGAGGGCGGATCACGATCCTCTGCCTTCTCAGCCCGTACCGCAAACCGATACAGCAGGAAACAGATCGAAAACAATCCCCCGGAAACCAACGCTCCGGGTAATGCCACTCCACGATGGCCCGCGAGGTACGATTCCAGAGTCGCGGTGAGCAGCCACATCTGCACGATCAACAGGATTACAACAAATACAATGGCCGCATTCACCACGGTCTGCCGTCGGCGACGCACTTCGCTGGTGATAACGCTCATCGCGCGGGCTCTCCTGAGTCAACAGCAAGCGCCACTACCTGGTCTCCCCGTTGTTCGATTTCGATGCGGGGCAATGGTCGCGGTGGCGGTCCCTGCAACACTCGGCCATCCTCTATTGAAAAGTAGCCTTCGTGGCAGGGGCATTCAAGCCGGTCGTTCTTCTTCGAATAGTAAACCGCGCACGACAGGTGCGTGCACTTCTGGCTGAACGCCGCCAATTTCCCCGATGCCGCGCGCACCAGAATGCAGGGGTCGTCCGGGCCGGGATACGTGAACAGCTTCACTTCACCGGGCGAGATCGCGGACGCGGAGGCGATGACTCGTTCCGGGAACACGCCGTGCGAGCGCGCGAACAGAGATTTCACCCAGATCCAGACATTGCCCGCAAACATGCCAAAGCTGACGAGTACGAGGAACTTCATGAACTGTCGGCGCAGGACATACTTGTCCTCGGCAACGTGAACGCTGAATTCCTCAGTCCACAAAGGCTTGTTCAAAGAACTGTTGAGCATTGTCCTCCTCCCAAATGTAATCGCTCACATCCACCGAAATCGTTTCGCGCTCGAGTGGCGCCATCATGAATACCTTCGTACGCACCGTCTGGTTGCCGAAGCGGAATTCGTTCACGGGCTTCCCGCGGCGATCACGCGCGATGGTCTCCGGCGGAACGTAGGCCAACGCCTGGCTCGGACAAACGCTGGCGCACATGGGCTTGAGGCCCACCGAAGTGCGGTCGTAACACATGTCGCACTTCATCATCAGCTCCAAATCCACCTCAACTTTGGGGACGCCGAACGGGCAGGCCAGCACGCAGTTGGAGCAGGCTATGCAGCGGGGCTTGAGTGCGCTGCGCACCACACCATCCTCGCCCTTCTTGATGGCGTCGGCCGGACACACCATCGCGCAGGTGGGCTCGTCGCAGTGCATGCAGACCATAGGCACGGTGGCGATGGTGTTCGGGCGATCGAGAAAATCGACGTGGATCATCGACACGCCGCGGTGCGTGTCACACTCCGCGCAGGCGGTGAGGCAGGAACGACAGCCGATACATCGGGAAGGGTCGATATAAAACTCGCTGCCAAACAAGGCATTCACCTCTGCGAGACGATGGGGAAATCGGGGCTGGTCAGACCGGTTTCCTCGCGACGAATCGCCGCAAGATCGGTGGGTTGAATCGTCTTATCGAGTCGGCAGGCCGACACTTTGAATTCGGGAATCTTGCTGCGCGGATCGATGGTCCGGTGGGTGAGACGGTTGGCGCTGCGGCGTCCCGGCCAGTGATACGGGATGAAAACCGTATCCGGACGGATGGTGCGTACCACCATGGCCTGCAAGACGACCTCGCTGCGCCGCGTCGTCACTTTTATCCAGTCGCCATCTTTGATTCCGAACCGGTCGGCCAGACGCGGATGAATCTCGCAGCGGGGCTCGGGATATAAATCCACCAGCGGTCCAATGCGCCGCGTCTGCGTGCCCGAGAGGAACTGGCTCACCACCCGCCCGGTTGTCAGGTAGATCGGAAAATCGGTGTCCACCGGGTCGCCGCTCGGCCGATTCTCCGTCACCAGGAAGTGAGCTTTGCCGTCCTGCGTCCAGAAATGGCCGTCCTCGAAGAGGCGCAGAGTCCCCGGATGATCGAGTTCGGGACAGGGCCAGAAGACACCCATCTCGTTTTCCACCCGCTCCCACGTGATGCCGTAGTAATCGGCGATGCCGCCTTTGGAAGCAATTCGCAGCTCCTCGAAAATCTCGCGCGTGGAAGCGTACGGGAAATACTGGCCCTTGCCGAGCCGCTCCGCCAGATCGCAAATGACGCGCGCGTCGGATTTCGCTTCGCCGGGCGGGTCAACGGCTTTGTTGATCTTCTGCACGCGGCCCTCGGTACTGCAAACAACACCCTCGTCCTCTTCCTGCAGGCTGCCGGCGATTACCACGTCGGCCAGATGCGCCGTCTCGGAAAGGAAGAAATCGATGACGCCGAAAAACTCCAGGCGTTCCAGGGCCTCCCGCGTGTAGTTCGCGTCGGGCAGCGACACCAGCGGGTTGAAACACATGGAAAGCAGGGCCTTGATCTCGCCGCGGTGAATCGCCTCCATGATTTCGACTGCCGTCAAGCCCGGTCCCGGCAATTCGTCCTCGCGCACGCCCCACACGCCGGCCACGTATCGGCGCGCTTCGGGATCTGAAATCGACCGCGCTCCCGGCAACTGATCGCATTTCTGACCGTGCTCGCGCCCACCCTGACCGTTACCTTGCCCTGTGATCATGAAACAACCCCGGCCCTCGCCGCCCAGGTTGCCGGTGGCGAGGCAGAGGTTGATCAACGCCAGACAATTCTCCACACCCTTGGAATGGTGCTCCAGCCCGCGCGCGTGAATAGCCATGGCGCGACCGGCCGAGGCGAACATCAGCGCAGCCTTCTCGATGTTGTCGGGCGGCACACCGGTCACTCCGGCGGCGGCCCGTAGGTCCCATTTCTCCACCGAGTCGCGCACGGCTTCCCAGCCCGTCGTCGTGGCTTCGATGAACTCGTGATCGACCATCTTCTCCCGGATGATCACGTGCAGCATTGCCATCAGAAGCACCAAGTCGGTTCCGGGACGAACCGGCAGATAGAGGTCGGCGTTGCGCGTGATGGGGGTGAGTCGCGGGTCGGCAACAATCAGCTTGCCCCCGTTCTCCCTCATCTGCCAGATATAGCTGGTGGCGATGGGTGCACAGTCGGCGATGTTGGCGCCCACCACAAGGAGCACCTCGGTCTTCGTGACGTCGGCCCATGGATTCGGCGCGCGGTCGATTCCGAAGGCAAGCTTGTAGGCGACGCCTGCCGAGACCATGCATAGCCGACCGTTGTAGTCGACGTTCTTCGTGCCGATGGCCACGCGCGCGAACTTTCCCAGCACGTAGGCTTTCTCGGTGACCATGGACGCGCCGCCGTAGACGGCGATGGCGTCTGGCCCGTACTTCTCGCGAATCTCCAACAGCCGACGCGCCGTGAAGTCGAGCGCCTGGTCGTACGTGACGGGCTGGAAGCCATCCGCGGTGCGCATGAGCGGATGGGTCAGCCGGTCCGGGTGGACGCCCTGCAGATATCGCTTCACGCCCTTGGGACAAAGCATGCCTTTGTTGTACGGGAACTCGTACCAGGGCTCGAAACCCACCACCTGGTTATCCTGTACCTTCAACTGAATTCCGCACTGCTGTCCGCAAAAACAGCAATGCGTCTTCACCAGCTTTGCCGGACCGCCGCTCTTCACCCAGCCGCCCGGCGGCGTGTACTGCACGTGCGGACCATATCGCCGGTTTGTCTCTACGGCTGCAACAGGTTCCTTAGCCACGAGCATCCTCCTTGAGACGGAGCTGCGCCGCAGCGAGCGAGATTCGTTTGCAGGCGGGGCAGAGTTCGGTCCAGTGTCCCGCTGGCCCGTCGATACGATAGTCGAAGCCGAGGGCGGGCAGCACCGTGCGCAGGTCGTCAATCTGCATCCGCGAAGCGTAGCGCACGCCACAGCGTGCGCAGTGAGCCCCTGCGTCGCGTTCGCCCGCATACTGATAGAGCTTGATGCCAAGCTGCGCTGGCCGCTGGAAAATGTGAAAGAACTTTCCAAACGGCAGGAACAATAGCGCGCCAATTACCGTGATGGCATGAAGAATGGCGAGGAAACCGTAAAACGAGCCGCGCAACCACAAAGTTGAGGCGGTGAGCGCGAGTCCGGTCACCGAGATGGCGAAGAGCAAAATCAGCGGAAGGAAGTCCGCGCTGAAGTCCTGTAGCGTGAGTGCCCCTTCGTCGCGCATGCGCCGCCACAAAGCGAGGGTAATGCCCATGAGAACCAGCACGGCGGCGACGTCCAGACCGTGGAACAGGAACCAGGAAGCAACCGTGCGGATACGGAACGCGCCCGCCGGAAAACCGAACAGATATGTAACATAGGTCATCTGATCGTTCGGCAACGAGCGGAAATAAATCCAGCCGAACACCAGCGGAACGGTGATGGCGAGCGCAAGCAGGCAGCCCCAGAAGAGGCACTGGTGCATCCACCAGCGCAAAGCCGAGCGGCGTCGGATGAAGTTCTGGGCAACGATGTGCGTGGCCGTCGCGACAGACACCACGCGAAAACTCCGCAGCACGCCCAGGGAGCGAATCAACTCGAAGGTACGGGCGAAGAACCGGCCCGTCGGCGGCTTGGTCAGCCAGACGGCGTAATGATAAACGATCCCCCAGGTGGCGAAAACTACAGCGAAGGTGTAGATGACCAGCGCGGGGTCGAAGTTCTGGAGGTTGCGCGACCCTACCACGATGGCCGCAATAAGCAACGCGGTGGCCATGGAGGCCCACGCGCCTGCGCGGATCCGCTCGGACGCGAGTGAAGCTTGACGCGGGATGAATATTGCCCGGTTTAGGCCCCACATCCCGGCGGCGACGACTGCGAGCAGAATAAATCCCGGCCATACCGCGCCCATCGTGTCGCGGAAAAACCCGAGCAATAGCGGAGGGAAGAAACCGCCGAGCCCGCCCATTGCGCCCACCAGCCCGGTAACTGTGGCGGTGTTGCCAGGAAAGAACTGGGGCACCAGCTTGAACACCGCGCCGTTACCCAGGCCGAGCAGCGCAGCGCAACCCAGCGCGCCCACAGTGAACGGCACCATCGAGGTCCATGCCAGCAGCAGTGCGAACGGAACGATTCCCGCGAATACGCCCGACAACACGCGGGCGCCGCCAATCCGATCCGCAAGGATTCCGCCCACGGGTCGCAACAGCGTCGCGAGGATCACAAATCCGGCAGTGCGAAAGCCGGCATCGGCGGCGGAGAGTTTGAACTGGTCGCGCAACAACGAAGGCAGATAAATGGAGAAGGCGACGAACCCGCCGAAAGTGAGAAAGTAGAACGCTGCCAGCACCCACGAAAGCCGCTCCGTAGCGAGCACACGGATCATGGGTCCCAGCCCGGCCGGCGGCTTGCGCGCGGGAGCGTCGCGCGCCAACAGGACGAACACGACAGCCCACACCACCGTGATGGCGGCGACGCCGTGGAACACAGACCGACGCCCGATCAGCCCTGCGATCACGGGGCCCAAAAAGACGGCCGCGGATTGGCCAATATTGCCGAGCCCATACACGCCAAGCGCGGTTCCCTGCCTCTCTGGTGGGAACCAGCGCGAAACGTAACCCACGCCGACAGCAAACGAGGAACCCGCCATTCCCAGGACGAACGCAAACAGCAACAGCGTACGGAAGCTGGTGGCCAGCGGGACCATGACGGCCGACATCGCGGCGATCACGAACAGGACCGTGAACACGATGCGGCCACCAAAGCGGTCCGTCAGCATGCCCATGGGGATGCGCGCAAGCGAGCCCAGCAGAACGGGAACGGCCACGAGCAGCGCGGTGGACCTGGCAGTGAGGTGCAACTCCGTGCGGAAGGCGGGAGCGAATGCGCTGATCAATCCCCAGACCGCGAAGCACACGGTAAAGGAGATTGTGCCCAGGGTCAGATTCAGCGTTGCGCGATTGCCGGGGTCAGACATTGACTTCGAGCGATCGGTGGCTGGCGTCGGAGCACCACTTCCCTCGGCGTGTGTCGCCCTCCAGTGGCACCCACGCCATGCGGATCGCGTCCGACTCGCAGACGCCTATGCAGTGCTCCTCGCGGCCGCAAGCAGCAGCACTTGTCAGTATAGGATAATCGCCGGCCATTTCGGGCTCAGGGATGCGCGAATTCGTTGGCATGTGGGATGAGTTCGAAATAGAGGCGGTCGGACAGCTCGGTGTTCCAGTGGCGGGTCGAGCGGGCGCAAAAGTACGTTCCAAGAAAAAGCACGCCAACTCCCGCTGCCACAACCCATGCCGGCACACGCTTGCGGCGGGGAGCCGAAAGAAACAACGCGCCCTCGGCGGGACACGCCGCGACGCACTGCATGCACCCGATGCATTCAGCGGATCGAATCGCGATCAGTCGATCCACAGGCAAAACCGATGGACAAGCCTTCGCACACTTCGCACAATCGATACACAGGTTTGCGTCGCGGCGAATGCGCAGCGGGCTGACCATCGATACCAGCCCTATCAGCGCGCCGTAAGGGCAAAAGTAGCGGCACCAGAAGTTCTGAACAACAATGGATCCGAGCGCGAGAACCGCAAGCACCGCGCCTCCGCCCACGCCCAGATCGCGGAAGAAATTGAGCATCTTCACGTCGTCTACGATGCCGTAGGGGCTTTCAAGGAACTGGCGGATTGCAGCGACGGACATGGAGCCGACGGCGTAAAGGAACAAGGCCAATAGGATGTATTTCAGGCTGCGCAAAGCATTGTCCACCGCGCGCGGAAGGCGGAGATTGCGTCCGAAAAGTTTGCGTCCGAATCGCCACAGGTATTCGGAGATCGTCCCCACCGGACAAAGCCAGCCGCAGAAGCTCTTCCGAAATATCCACGACGACGCCAGAAATGCGATGAGAAGAAAGGTCCCCGCGGGGTGAATCACTGGCAAACGCCCGGTCACCAGCAGAGCCTTCAGATTCATGAGAGAGGCGATGGGCAGCCATCCCTCAACACCCGGAGGACGATCCATCCGGATCGAGCGGCCGCCAGTCTCGTAGTACCGCACGAAGAGATAGAACTGGACTCCGATCCACACGTTCAGCAGCAGAAAAGCGAGCTGAAATGCGCGGCGCAGGGTTTGGGAATGCTCCGGCAGAGCGCGTTTCCCAAGCTTCCTCACGACTTTCGAAGGCGTCGTTTCGGTGCCGATCACGGCTGTTGTCCAGTCAGTGCGCTTGTTCCATTTCAACAGCGCGGGGGAACAGGATATTGTTCTCCAGGTGAATGTGTTGATGGAGGTCGCGCTCGAACTCTTCAAGACCACGGTATAGCGCCAGAAATGTCGGGCAAGCTCCGCTCGGAGCCGTGTACCCATGCGAGAGCTCGCGGATCTGCGAAAGCAGGACTCCCGCGTCGTCATGTTCCGCCACCATGTTCGCGATCGGCCGTTTGACCGATCCAAAGAACGCTTCCGGTATCGGGCTCCCGCTCAGAACCGCCTGTTCCATTCGGGCAACATAGGGGAACAGCACCTGCTCCTCTTTGAGCATGTGCGTCGACAGTTCCTGTCCAATTGCCGTGAACAGCGATTCAATCTGATGGATCTCAGGGTGCAGTAGGCCGTGCTTCGCAGCCACCTTGGTTAGCAGAGACGCGATTCGCGGGGTCTCCCGTCGGACGAAGCCGTGGTGCGTCCTGACGATGTGATCGATCAGTTCCGTCAGGCGCTTTTTGTTCCACTCGCCACTCGCCGGAGCCTGTGAGTCGCGGCTTGCTGTCGCCAGGAGTTCCATTACGCGATCCATGTCGACCCCGGCGTGGGAGCAGGCATCGCTCAAGGGCCTTTTGCCGCCGCAGCAGTAGTCGATTCCGAGCGATTCGAATACCCTGACGCTCGAAGGATCTTCAATCGCGATTTCCCGGACGGTCTTTTCAGTAATCGTTTCCATTCTGTTGCCTCTGGTCTGAGAGTAGGGCGTGCAGACGTCTCAAGCAGTGACCAAAGTCACTCGCGGCTCGAATTGGTCGATTTTCAGACGCTGGAAGCCAAATCGGCTTCCAGTCCCGCCTGGTCGAGAATAGTGATTTCGCGACCGTTCATCTCGATGAAGCTCTGGGCCTGGAGACGCGCAAGGTTGCGCGAGACCAGCTCTCGGACCGTTCCGATCTGGGCGGCGAGTTCCTGGTGGCTGGCGTTCAACGAAAAGACCACGCCTCGCTCCGTTTGACGGCCTTCCGTGCCAGCCTGGCGCAATAGCCACGAGATCAGGCGGTGCCGCACCGTGGTAAACGAAAGCTCTTCGATGATGCCCACCAGTCTGCGCAGCCGCGCACCGACCACCTGCAACAGCTTCAGCGAGACCTCTGGTTTTTCCAGACAAATCGCGCGGAGATCGGATCGGGACACGAACAGCATCTCAGTCGCCTCCAGTGCCGAAACCGACGCCGGATAAGTGCCTCCGTCAAACACTGGCAGTTCGGCGACCGATGCCCCCGGTCCTTCCACGGTGAGGACGTGTTCGCGACCGCTGGGCGAGGTTTTGAATATTCGGACACGGCCGGAAACAACGATGTACAGGCCCGTACAGGGTTCTCCCTCAGAGAACAGAATCTGATCGGCGGAGAAAGACTGGATTCCACACCGGGCCGCCAGCGAGTTCAATTCGGATTCGTCCAAAGTCGCAAACAGCGGCGTTGCTTTCAGTATTTGTCTGGGTGAAGTGGCGCTTGGGGGCATGCTTCCATGATTGTCTACCAGGCGGGTGACAGGGTCACTGGCAAGCCGGGTCCTTTTGAGGAGGAACGAAGAACGCTTATGGCGCAGCCATTCGCGCGCACCGAGGCCCGCCATTTCGCCAGACCCGCCGTCGGCCGGTCCGGCCGTTCTCCGAGTGCCGACGACACGCTCGGAGGCGCGCTTCGCCTGGTGAGATCAGCCGCGCAGAGTCTTCGGGAACGACGGGGGCGCCACGATCCAACACACCGCTCGCTGCTTGCAACGTTCCATCCTTTGAAGGGCCGGCTAACGCACTTCTCCTGTTCATCACGAGTCGTCCCTTCGCCTTAAGGTGCGCGTGACGCGAGCGAGGTGACGCGGGGGCTGATTGATCACCGCCTCTGGGGTAGCACCGGGGTAGCACGCCAGAGGAATGTGGGACGTCAACGAGCGTCTCTGGATTTCTCACTCGACCCAGCTTCAATAACTTAGCTCCTATCGACACGGGCAGAACTCTGCTGTCACGCGTTCGATTCCCGTTAGCGCTACCAAGTAACTAGTCTGTTTTCAATAACTTCTCGGATTCTTAGCCGAGCGCCGTGTCACCCCGTGTCGCCTGGCGACAGCCCCAAAACAGGTGCTTATTGAACCGGCCCGTCAATCACATCGTCCCAGGTGTCAGCGGCACGCCGATCATCCTCGGGCCGGGCCTGTGAATAGATGCGACTGGTGACATTGGGGTCCGCGTGGCCGAGCCTGGCAGTACGGCGTGGAACCGATCGCCGAGACAGATCGGTGACGGGCACCGAATTCGCCGCATCGGAAAGCGTTGCAAACAAAGCTCTGGCTGCTGCGGAATTCCGGTGCCCGTCTTTCCGCTCTTCGGCCTCTTGATACGCAGTCCAGCCCTGGTCTGCTCGAGAAACCCGCTGATTGTGACGCGCCCGATATCCAATCCAGGTCATCCCATTGGAGCGCGAGCATCTCGCCACGGCGGGTGGCCGCTCCGGCGCTGGCCCACGCGCGGTTTTTTTGTTTTTCGAAGGGAGGAATGTGTGAACGGCTGGCGCGGGCGGCGGACAGAGAAAAGCCCCCGGAGGAGCGTCTTCGGGATTTTCCGACGATGCCGAAGCACACCGTGACCTTCCTTTCACAGGGGCGCGGCAAGGCGCGCTGCCCTCCGAACCATCCTCCTTCTCGCGGCACTCCTCGTTTGTTTGGCCATCGTTTTGCTGGTGGCTCTGGTTTATTTGTGAAACTGCCTGCTCTATACACGAGCTTGCGGAGGTGGAATTTCGAGAGCCCGCCTCGCCTGAGACGATACGGCCGCGCTCACTTCCCGCCTTCTTCACGACTGCCAGCGGAGCCACTCGCTCATTTCCGCCGCTCACGGCGGGGCGAATGATGATATAGTCGATGCTATCTATCATGGCCGCTGGTCCGCTCGTGAGCGTCGTCACGCCCTCGTACAACTTTGCTCCATTTATCGGGCAAGGCATCGAAAGTGTTCTTTCTCAGGATTACCCGCGGATCGATTATCTGGTAATGGATGGCGGATCCACGGACGGAACTCTGGAGATTTTAAGGCGCTATGAGGGGCGTTTGCGTTACGTGTCCGTTGCAGACCGCGGAGCCGCCGACGCGATCAATCAGGGGTTTGGCCGGTGCGAAGGAACGATCTTCGCGTGGTTGAACGCCGACGATTTTTACCTGCCCGGCGCCGTGAGCGCGGCGGTCCGCGCATTCCTGGAGAATCCGGATGCCGACGTCGCCTACGGCGAAGCCGTCTGGTGTGACGCGGCGGGCAGGTTCGTCCGGTCCTACCCGGTCAGGCATCCCACCCGCGAAGCGCTGCATCAGGACTGCTGTGTCTGTCAACCGGCCTGCTTCGTTCGCCGCAGCGCCTTCGAGAAGAGTGGTGGGCTCGATGCAACCCTCGAGTGCGCGTTCGACCATGACTTTTGGATCAGGCTCGCGCGCGACCGCACTTTTGTCCGAGTCGATAAGCAACTGGCAGCTTCGCGGATGCATCCCGGGTCCAAGACTCTGCGCGATCGGCGCCTCGTTTACAGGGAGGCTTTTCGCGTGTATCAACGGCATTACGGGCACATTCCATTCCCCTGGATTCACGGTTATTGCTGCAATCTGGTTGATGGGAGAGACCAGTTTTACGAGTGTCCGAATCCTACGCTTTTCAAGTACCTGCTCAGCCTGCCGGTCGGTTGTTGGTACGATCGCCGCTCCATGGGGCGTTTCCTGGGGGAGTGGTCGGCGGTGATGAACAGAGGGGCATTCGCGCGCTGGCTCAGCCGAACGTGGCCACAAAATGCCGCGAAGGCCGGGAGTGACCGGCGGTGGGAGGCACGTCCGCTGCCGAGCGAGGTGGACCGGGCCAGGGGTCGGGATTGAATCGAGCTTCGAGGCAGCGGCTCAGTTCCGGCCCAGGATAATTTGCTGAGACGTCCAAGCCCGCCGCGGCCCGAAGGGATGGCCATCGGGCGGGAGGTGTCATATTTTTCGGGCTGTCGGGCGGCAACGGTTTGAATCTTCTTGTTCGCGAAGAATGCGGGGAGCCAGATACTTTGGTAATAAGCTTTTTCGACGATGAAAGTGACGTTGGAATTCTGAGCGTTGGTCCGAGAATCAAGCCAATCGATTTTCGGCCGGTGAGGACGGGGCGAAGGATAGCTGGAATCGTGCCCGACTGCCAACGCCCCACGGCATCGAATTCGACCACCGTGAATGTAGTTCGCCGGAAAGACCTTGACCGTTACGGACTCCAGGCCGGGACGCGGCCTCGCCAGCGGGGCGTAGCGCATGCACGCGTTGATCTGCAAATCGGAGACCTGAAACGAGACAGGTGTACGATGTCCGCGCGCATTCTCTTGTTCGGCCCCGCGCAATCGGTCGAAGAGGGCCGTGAACTTCGCGACCGCGAGGCTGTCCGTGGTCGGGACAGGCACGGGCGGCGGGGCTGCGAGTGAGGAAAGGCGACGCGAGGATCGAACAATTCAATCGGTCCCGTTTGTAACCAGCGCGATCGTCTTGACACGTAGCGACAAAGGGCGCACATCGGGCCAAGCCACGAATGTTGCTTCCGGACGGATAACAATCCGCTCCGGCTCGTCCGCTCGGAGAGCACGCTGCACCGTTGCCGGTATGCCGCACAAAGCTTCGAACTCGCCCGGGCCCGAAATGCTGCAAGCAGGCAATTGCATCCCATTCACGGCAAGCCTCACGTGGAACGGGAACGGCAGGTTCACGCCCTGGGGAGCCATACCGGTAATTCGAATCTCGTTCGGGACACCGGGCGATTGCAAGTCGAGCGTCGCCTCGTCGCCAATCCAGCGATCAGGAAAGAAGCCACTGGACGGCGAGTGCCAGCCTTGGGCCGAGCCCAGGTCGAGCGACGGAGGGAGCTTGAGACTGACTTCCTGCCCTATCAGGATCACCTCGGTTATCGCGACGTTGAGCACTCTGGGTTCCCGTGGCACCCAGCGGTTCCAAAGTCCGAAGGCGCGTGCTAACGGATGAGCGTCTTCCTTGACCGCGACCTCAAGTTGTGCGATAGGACCCGTGGCAACAAATGGCAGCGTTAAGACGGTACCCGAGCCGACTATGTCGAACGAATCGATTTCCTGGCCGTTGAGGAATATCGAGATGGTTCTCTTTGGGGAAGATAGCCCGGGCCCAGCGACAAAGCCCAGCCGCAGGCGCTGAGGAGAGCCGTCCGGGTGGATAAGCAGTAGTTCGCCGCGCTTGCGCAGCCAACGGAATCGGCTCAGCAAAAGTGTCGTTTCGCTGCGCTCGAAACGATACCAGCCGACGCCAAAAACCAAGGCATTTCTGCAGTCATTCAGCGATGACAACGCGAACAACCGATTAGACCAGACCGCCGGACAATCGGGCGGCGCTACCACATCGGCCAGCGGCGTTTTCCAGTGAAGCAGATACCGCCGAATCTCGGGTGCCGGTCTTGCGGGTGTGCTATCGTGCGCGGCCAGCGTGATAGGAGGCAAGTAGCTAGGCCATCTGGGACCAAGATAGCACTCGATCCAGCGCTGAGCGACCCAATCCGACACTGCGACCGCAATTTCCCGCCGGCCCAGGCCCGGGTGCATCGTCGCCAGCTCACGCATTTCGCGCAGAGACATCGGGGCATTGCCTGCACCAGGTTCGTGCCCGTATTCCGTCGCCCGGGCGCCCAGCTCCAGTGTCATGGCAAGGTTGGGAACCACATAAACAAACAATGCTCCCAACGGTATCCACGCCAGGACGCGATGCCGGCGGGATCTCAGCGCGAGATGAATATCGAAGATGATCGACGCAAATGCCAGGATGAGAAACGGGTCGGTCCATGCGGCCAGCTTGAAGACACCATAACCGTTCCCCGCAAGGACATATGCCACCACGACTGCCAGGACCACGCCGAGAATCACGCGGAATACGCTCGGCAGCCTTGAAAGCCGAGTGCACAGCCCAACCAGCACCAGGGCAGACAAGCCAACAGCAACAGCCCAGGCCAGGATCCCGGAATGGTGGAACGGCCAGGCAACGAGATTACGCATCTCAAAGCCCCAGTAAAGGGGAAAAATATTTTCCGTGAGCCCCGACGACAGTCCCAGAATTATTTCATCCGGGGGGCCCTTAACAAATCGGGACCGAAACGCCTCAATCATGAATAGTTTAAGAAGATTCAGGGCGAATCCCGGAAAAATCAGCACAATTACCGCAGCGATGGCACCTCCGGTGAGCACGGCGCGCCGCAGCGACAAGGCGCCTTTCCAGACTCCACAGGCGAGGACCGTACCCACGAGCAGACCCGTGAAACCTATGTTTGCAAGGTAGCCGAAATACAGACCGGCGCAGGCGATCGCCAAAGCGACCGCGAGCCGGACAGTCGGACGAGCGATGTACCGAAGCGCAAACGCCACGGAAACCGGCATCACTGCGATAACCGTGAACGAGCCCAGCGAATCAAGGTAGAAGGTGAAGGGAACCAGCGAGCTGCACACGATAAGGGTAGCGGCCGCCTTGCAGCGGACGTCCGACAGTCCGACGGCGGCAGCAAGCGAATAGACCGTTCCTGGCACCAGAAACACAAGGGAAAGGATTGTTGAAGTGAAGAGCAAGCCGGCCGGGATTGCGGTGATTTGCGATACAGCGATGGTCAGATAATATATGCCGAAGATGACGTTCAAGGTGATGCCACGAAATCCCTCCGGATCGGCATGGTAGTATGGTGGGATACTCAAGGGATGCGACCTGATCCAGTCCACCAGCGGCATCAACACCGCAGCATCGGGATTGGCAAAGCCCCAGTAGTCAGCGTACCCGGTTCTGAACAAAGGCAGTCCGGCGACCGCCACTGTCAAAGCCCCCAGTAGTGCGATCGGAGCGGCTTTTCTGAACTCGGAGAGCGTGGGTTTCGTCCCCTTCATCCAGCCAAGCACCGAAAGCACAACAAAGAGGGCCGTCACAATCGGGGCGATCACTCCTCCGGTCAGGTCGAACTGGGCCAGAGCCATCGCCACCACGATATAGCTGCACAAACCGAGTGCCGGCATCACGACAAGCCGGTCGGGCGATTCCTCCGCCGTCGTCAGGAGCAAAGTGGGGCCGAATCCACAGAGATACATGAACGCGACAAAGCAAAGGACCGCAACCAGTGTCATTGTCAGCGTGGGTAGCGCAAGCAGAGCACTATTCGGACACTCGACCAACCTGAGTTCGATGAACCGTCGCACCCGTCCGGTGTCCAATGCGGCTCGCGGCGGCTCTGAGCGGGAACTTCATTCCCTCTATCATTATTTTGCGGCTGAATTTCGATCGTCCGGCTTCACGCTCCCTGAAAACGATTGGGAATTCGCAGAACGTGAAGCCGCTGCGATAAAGACTGAGCTTCATCTCCATGAGAAAGGCATAGCCTTCGGAGGAAATCGAATCGAGATCGATGCCGCGCAACGCATCTGCGCGATAGCCGACGAATCCAGAAGTCATGTCGTGGACGGGGACTCCAGTGAGCACCCGCGCGTAAAGGTTGGCTCCGTAACTCAGGATCCTCCGCCGCAGATCCCAATTCAGACTGCCCCCGCCGGAAACATAGCGCGAACCGATCACGACCGGATGATCGTTCAGCAATTCAATCATGCGGGGAAGCAACTCCGGTGGATGCGACAGGTCAGCGTCGAAGTGGATCATGCGATCAGCGAGATCCTCCATCAAGACCTTTCGTATTGCATCCCGGCAGGCTGAACCGTAACCACCCTTGCCGGGACGGTGGAGGAGGTGAACGTGACGATCACTGCGTTGAACGTGCCGGATTCGTTCGGATGTACCATCGGGCGAGTTGTCGTCGATGAACAGAATCGGCTCCGAGCCGGCCGCCCGGCGGACACGCTCAACCAGAGCCAGGATGTTATTCGCTTCGTTGTACGTCGGAACGATCAGCATAACGGTCGTCAGTTCCGTGACTTTTCCGACCGATCCGGACAAGCTACCCGGCCCCACACCATGGGCCGCGTCGGTTTTGTGGAACCTCCGCGTCGGCCGAAGTGGAAATCTTATCATACTGTGTCGGGTGAGCCGCTGACCAGGATAATGCATTCGCGTAAGGGGCAGTGGGCGTTGGCGGCAGTAACTCAGGTCGGCTCGGAGGGGTCTTCCACTGATAACCAGCGGCTACGGTGGCAAGCTATAGTCCGTTTGTGCCAGAATTCGTCGAAGGCGATCATCTGAGCTGAACTTCCCTATCACCGGAGTGGGAGCTGCCTTCCTTTTCGCGAACGAGATGTCCCGCTCTTTCTGCCTGCTGAAATCCCCGGTGACGTTGTCGAAATCGGCAAACCGCTCCACGCAGGAGGGATCGAACTCGAGATCCAGGTTTTCACAGATGCGGGACATCTCAACAGCCGGGTTCCGGACAAAGTCTTCGTACCGGAAGACCGGCGTGTCTCCCAGGTCAGACAGGAAAGCCAGGTACGCCGCGAGAAAATCGGAGGGAGTGAGAACGGTATTCACCTCCGTGTGTTTACACAGGCTGAGCCACTGGTCGATGGGGTGACGAATCAGAGCAACCGCTCTCACGGGAATGTGCGGGGGTAACGCGTCGCAGAGGATGCGGCGGCGTGGAGGCCGATCGATGAACGGCACGCCGATGAAATCGATGTAGTTGTAGTCGCGGAGGACAAGGCTGATCCCACGCGTTTCGCAGCGATCATGGAACACCTGTATCAGCTCCCGGAACACGCCCGGTTCCGCGAGGTCCGCATTGGAGAACCTTTCGATGTCGCTGTTGCCGAGCAGGTGGAGCCAGTGGCGATCCTGGAACAAAGGGTTGAATTGGTCGAAGAGCTTCACCGATAACGGATTGATCTCCGACAGCAGAGCCACGCTGGGCAGGACTCCCAGACAACGGCTCAGCAGCGTTCCTCCGCAGCCACCCAGGTTGTGGACAATACGAAACATGAGAAGGTTGCCCCGGCGAAAGGGGAAGGCCATCACCGGGAGGATTCCGGAGTCGATCTACAGGCTATCAGAATTCCAAACGCGGCCGGCGTGGTAGAATCGTTCCGCAATTCGCAATGTCGATCGCTTCGACGCCGGATTCTGTTGTCCCACCGGAGCAAGACGGCGCCGTCTGGCCGCCGTCTTCCGCTTTCCGGCCGGTTCCCGCCGAGTCGCAATTCAGCGACGGAACGGCGCGATGCACGGGAGTGTCCATATGCGATTCGCAGTTTGCTCCAGCGAATCGATTTCGCCAGGGCGAGCGGGCCCATTTCTTCTATGAATTCGAGCTTGCGCGGGATGTACGCACGCCCGCCGGCGGTATTGCAATCACGAATGCCGATGGCATCGTCGTCCATGCGAAGAACGCCTACCAAACAAGTCTCGACGTCCCTCCCGTGGTGCGCGGCGGCAACCGGCTGCGTTTCCACGCGACCCTGGATCTGAACATCGCTCCTGGCGAGTACTCCTTCGGCGTCGGTCTCGCAGGCGTCGATGGCGACCTTTATCGCGAGTATGCGTCGGGCCGGCTGGCGCACGAAGAGTTTGCTCCACACATAGAAACGCACTGTCGCGTCATGCGAGCGGGTGAACTCGCGGTCACTACGGAGCCCGATGGCAAACTCGTTCACTATGGCCTCGTGAATCTGCCGGGCACGATCCATGCGAGCGTCGAAGCTGGCTCCGGCGTGGGCGAAGGCATGGCCGCCGCGGTCGGCGAGGGCCGCCCAACGGTGTTTCATGTAACCCACTGGAAGGCCGGCTCGCAGTGGATCTTCAGGATCCTGAGCCGATGCTGGCCGGACCGGATCGTACAGCCCGACGCCTGGGGTTCGCAGGTCAGGTTCTATCCAATTCGACGCGGCGGGGTTTATCCCACCGTCTATCTTACGCGGGATGAATTCGAATCCGCTCACCTGCCGCCCGACTCACGACGCCTCGTTGTGATTCGCGACCTTCGCGACACGCTGGTTTCCGCATATTTCAGCTTCAAGGTGAGTCATCCACTGCTCGAGCGCGCGATGGCGGCCCACCGGCAGGTCCTTTCGGGGCTTTCCATCGAGGATGGCCTCATCTATCTGATGGACCGTTTTATCGAAAGCTGCGCGCGTATCCAGGTCTCGTGGACGGAATCCGCCGAGCCGCTCGTGAAGTACGAGGATCTGCTGGAACACGACACCGAGTTATTCGAGGAGCTCCTCATCGGCCGGTGCGGGTTACCGATATCGCCGGACGCGCTGCGGGAAGCGGTGCTTGCCTGCCGCTTCGAGTCGCTCACCGGCGGCCGGGCGCGCGGAATCGAAGACCCCGGCGCCCATGAGCGGAAAGGCATAGCGGGCGACTGGCGCAATCACTTCACGCCGCGAGTGAAGCGCGCATTCAAGGCGCGCTACGGCGGCCTTCTCGTGGCCACAGGGTATGAGCGGGACCTGTCGTGGTGACCTGAGCGCCTTATCGGAGATTCGGGTTCTGCTCGGCTGACATACTGAATGTATGGCGGGGTGCGGAGTGCCGCAGTGGGCCGCGGATCTGGTTGGTCTGAAGCCGGAAGACGAGGCGTTGCCCGCGGCGTTTCCAGGCGTAAACGTAGCCCTGAACCGAGCACGGCTGGCTCAGTTCCTGACGGAGTTCGCCGATGACAGTGATGTGCGCGATCTGCTGCTGCTCGATCTGCTGGGCGTCTCTGCCGATGCGCCGGTCAGCTCTACCGGGATCGTCGAGGAATTCCCGGCGCTGATTCTGCGTCCTTTCAGGATCTGGGAATACACGTGGTTGTACAAGGCCCTCAATCTGGCCCGCGGCGGTCTGGACATTCTCGAGTTGGGCGGCCCTGCGTCTCATCTTGTCATTTTGGCCGCCCTCGCGGGCAACCGCGTCGTCAGCGTGGACATTAACCCTGAAATTGTCGAAGCGGCTCGGAACTGCGCCAGCATCCTTCATCTGAGCTCGCTCGATGCGCGCGTTGCCGATATGCGCGAGCTGTCGAAGTTTCGTTCGCGAAGCTTCGACGTGATCCTCTCCTGCTCCGTGCTCGAACATCTCAAGGCTGCCGACCAGGAACTGGCGCTTCGGCGAATGTCGGAGCTCCTGCGTCCCGGAGGCCGGATCGGCCTGACATTCGACTATGGCGCGCCCGCTCCTGGCGCTAACGAATACCTGCCCCCGCCCCACGAGCCGCCGCGGAACGCAGCCGAAGCAGTGCGCCGGTACGCCCGGGCCGGGCTTTCGGTAGTTGGCAATGCGATGACAGATGAGCCGATAGCGGACAGCTTGTTCCACAGCGAGGTGGTGCATTACGCCATGGCGGCGCTGTTCCTGGGGAAACCGCCGCTCAAGGATATCAGGAGACCTCGTCCCTCGGCGGGCCGGCGGTCGCCACTGTCCGCTCTGCGTGCTCCTTCTCTCCTTGAGCGTGTGAATGTTCACAGCAGGACTCTTGCGGACCGGGGCTATCGTGCGGCCGAGACTGTGCTCGGCTTACAACAGACTGTTGAAAGCCTACAGGATGCCGCCGCGGAGCGGTTGCGCGAGATGGAGCGCAGAGACGCAGCGCTGGCCGGGCTGAAGAAGGAACTCGATCATCGGGACGCGGAGTTGAATCGCGCCGCGGTGGAGATGCAGTCCCTGCGGGAAGCCGCCGCGGAGCGGTTGCGCGAGATGGAGCGCAAAGACGCAACGCTGGCCGGGCTGACGACGGAACTCGATCATCGGGACGCGGAGTTGAATCGCGCCGCGGTGGAGATGCAGTCCCTGCGGGAAACCGCCGCGGAGCGGTTGCGCGAGATGGAGCGCAAAGACGCGGCGCTGGCCGGGCTGAAGAAGGAACTCGATCGTCGGGACGCGGAGTTGAATCGGGCCGCGGCGGAGATGCAGTCCCTGCGGGAAACGGCCGCGGAGCGGTTGCGCGATATGGAGCGCAAAGACGCGGCACTGGCCGGGCTGAAGAAGGAACTCGATCATCGGGACGCGGAGTTGAATCGGAGCGCGGCGGAGATGCAGTCCCTGCGGGAAACGGCCGCGGAGCGGTTGCGCGAAATGGAGCGCAAAGACGCGGCACTGGCCGAGTTGAAGACGGAACTCGACCGCTGGGACGCGGAGTCGAATCGGGCCGTGGCGGAGATGCAGTCCCTGCGGGAAACCGCCGCGGAGCGGTTGCGCGAAATGGAGCGCAAAGACGCGGCGCTGGCCGGGCTGAAGACGGAACTCGACAGCCGCGATGCGGGGTTGAATCGGGCTGCGGCGGAGATGCAGTCCCTGCGGGAAACCGCCGCGGAGCGGCTGCGCGAAATGGAGAGCAAAGACGCGGCGCTGGCCGAGTTGAAGACGGAACTCGACAGCCGCGATGCGGAGTCGAATCGGGCCGCGGCGGAGATGCAGTCCCTGCGGGAAACCGCCGCGGAGCGGCTGCGCGAAATGGAGAGCAAAGACGCGGCGCTGGCCGGGCTGAAGACGGAACTCGACAGCCGCGATGCGGGGTTGAATCGGGCCGCGGCGGAGATGCAGTCCCTGCGGGAAACCGCCGCGGAGCGGTTGCGCGAGATGGAGCGCAAGGAGACCTGCATTCGCGACCTGGAGTCCCAGGCGGCAAAACGATCAGAGGCGCTTACGCGAGTGCAGGCTGAACTCGATTTGGCACGAGTGGATGTTGCACAACTCAGGTCGGATGTCGCCGAACTGGAATCTGTGATTCGGCGGCTTACCCACGAACGAGACGAACTGGGCGCGCGTGCAGCGACGCTTGAGAAGGAGTCTCCGGGCGCGTATCTGCGCCGTTGGTGGAAGCGATAGGCCGCGCCACGGCGTTCGTCTGATGCTTCAATTGGGATCGATTCGAAAGACGCGGAAGTTCAGGATTCGAGGATCCTTGCCCGGCGCGGGCTTACCTTCGTTGTCCACGTGCAAGCGATAGGCGTTCTCGCCAGCACCCTCCACCGGGAGGAACATCTGCACCGTCTCCCGCTGGCGGACCTCGGCGGCATCCACCTGCCTCCCGGAGGAATCCAGAACTCGGAGCACGAACGCGCTCCCATTCAGACCGGGACCGGGCTCGATCGTCATTGACAATCGCCGGATGCCAGGTTTGCCCGGCGCGATGAGGATCTGCGCGTCGTTCTTCACCCAGCGGAACGTCTCGTTGCGATATGTCTCCAGCACATCCCACCCGGAGCCCAGCCGAACACCGGACCCGGGGTCGACAACATCGCTTGCCGCGGGATGCTCGACCGGCTGACGCTCGAAACCCACGAATGACAGCCGTGCGCCGACGACTCGTCCGTCCCCCGCCGGCAGTTTTTGTCCATCGCGGTAAGAGAGACTGACGCGCCGCACGCCGGGATGGTTCGACATTCGCGAGTAGATTGTGAAATCGCCCGGACCGAGCGATTGCGTTGTCAGGGTCCTTTGGTCCACCTGGACTTCGAGGGAGGTTCGGAAGCCGGCTCGGTCGATTTGAGGCACCATGCCGCGGACGACCAGAAATTGTTCGCCTGCGGGCTGGCGAAGACTCAGCGAAGCGTTCTGCGCGGTCCAGCCATCCTCATAGATGCCGGAAAGCGCGAGCTGGCTGTTTGCCAAATCCGCTGGGAATCGGCTAATACTCGATGGCGGCTCGGGGTGGGAGGGACCCGCACAGGAGTTGAGAAAAAGCGCACAGAGGAGGGGAGCCGCGGCCGCTGCCGGCCAGGGACGAACGAAGCTTCCCACGTTTCCCAATGCGTTCTGTCTCCTCTCAGGCATGCACAGCCTCGCTTGATGGAACGGGCTCAACACCCATCGGCCTGGTCCAGCAAATGCGCTTGACGATATAAGCGAGACACCGGCGATCGCCCCGGAAGGGGAAGCGAGAAGGAACCAGGCGCCGCCGGGCGCGCACTCGCAGATTCAGAAGTTGTCCGGCAAACTCCGGCGGCAGATCCACGGTCAATCGGAAATCGCCGACCGGCACCGGAAAACTGCCCAGGACTCTGCCGTTGCACTCGATTGTGAGAGCCTGGCCTCGGAGTTCCCCCGGTACCAGACCGTCTATTTGCAGTTGGCCTCGCCCAGGCGGCAGCATGTACCGCAGGATTCTGGAGGCCCAACCATCGCTATAGAGTCCCTGAGAATGGAGGATTGCGTGCGCGATCACCAGTTCTGCGGCCGTCATAAGACAACGCTGCAGCCGCTGGGAAATCGGGCCCAGGAATCCCGGTGTTCGGGCGGCGATCTCCTGACACCAGATCCTGCGGTAGGTGTCGAGTCCATAGACGACGCAGCCCGGTGGAAGCCACATTCCGGTGTGGCGGCGCAGCAACGCCGTGATCTCCCGGACGCGCCGAGTTCCGCCAGCGGCCGACTTCGCCTCCGGATATTCGCGCAGGCACCCCAGATATTCCGGCACGTACTCCACCGGCCACCGACGGGCGATCCGGATCAGGAGATCCCAATCCATAGTGTAGTGAAGGTTCTCGTCCAGGTAACCTAGCTGTCCTATGACGTCGCCGCGGAAGAAGGCGGTTTGCTGGAGGATGTAGTCGGAAAGATGAACGAGTTTCCAAAGATTGAGCGGTTCGGTACAGGGGAAGCGCGCGGTCACGTTCCCGCCCTGATCGATCAAATACCCTTCGCCATAAACAGCGCCGGTGGAGGGCTTCTCCCGAAAAACCCGGACTGCGCGCGATACAGCGCCGGGCAGGAACAGATCGTCGGAATTTAGCCATGCGAGAATGCGCCCGGTGGCGCGCTGGAAACCCTTGTTAATGGCGTGTGACTGCCCCCGGTCTTTCTCGGAGATGAACGTCAGGCGACTGGCGTAGTCCGCGATCACCGAAGCCGTCTCATCCGACGAGCCACCATCCATGACTATGTACTCGATATTCCTGTAGTCCTGGCTGAGAACGCTTTCGATCGTTGCCCGAATGAAGCGTCCCTGGTTCAGAGACGGCGTGACCACGGTGACGAGGGGCAGCTCCATGCTCCCGGTAGCCTTATGGCCTTTCTCGGCTTGCCAGTGCCCTCTGTAAGACACGACGAAGCCTGTTGAGCAATAGCGAGAGAAGACCCGGAAAACAGAAGTCTATCACAGGGCGGCTGGTGGGATTTCGGCAGCGAACCGGCGGGCGGATGCTGCACCCATTCCTGCGTCTCCGCCCGTCCGAGGAGGGCGCCCGCGATGCACGAACCTGCAATCGCGGCAAACAAAGGCGCGGCATTTACCGGATTTCAAGCCCCACCTCCCGGTGCCGATGTTGTGCGCCACATCCTCGGCCATCACGTGCGGCGTGTACTTGCCCGATCAGGCCATGACGGGCAAAATATGCCGCTGCGCCACGTATGTCAGCGCATCCGGCGTGCGATTCAACAAGCTGCACGGGAGAGCGCCTGATGGACGCCGGCATTGCACTCGATCGCCGCACGTTTTGGCAGAGCGGAGCGGCCCTGATTATCGGCTTCTGTTTGCCCCGGCGTGGGCGCGCTCAGAGCGGGCAGGTTCCCGCAGCGGCGACTCTGGAAGCAAACGCATGGATCGCCATTAAGCGAGAGACTCCACGTATCCCTCAGCCGGCAGATGATCGAAGGCGTACAGGACGGTGTTGCGGGCACACCAAGGTCCTTCCCCAACGCTCGCTTGGAGGGAAGCCGGGTACCAGGCGCCAGCCGCCCACTCAGGATGGCCTCGCGCACCTGATCGAAGATCTGGCGCTGCAGGGGAATCGGCGACGAAGGATTCACCTCCATTGAAAACAGGCTCGCGAACGGGCGAACGGTTGCTCCCAGGCGTGTGGTTGGTCTTCCCGAAGAGACCATCGAACTGAAGGAGAATCGCGTTCTCGTAAACGGGCGGGAGTTGCCGGTTCGACCGCTTAATCGCGTCGATTTCAACTGGGTGAATCCCTCGAACCGCATCGGGCCCATTGTCGCCGAAGAAGGTGGCCACTGGATCTCCTTCACTCCCGGCGCCGGGCCCAACCGCACTTGTCCGGCCGTGAAACGTATAGTCGCCGCCCCGTGGAAGTGCCTTCCCTTTCCGGGTCACGCGCTATGACAGGAGCACGAAGGCCCCCGGGAGTTCAATTCAACCGGTCGCTACTGCTTCGGCACCATTACCGTCTGGGCGCCATCGATGTATCCGATGTATTGTGAACCGGCAGCCGCCGCGATCTCCTTCGACTTACCCTTGCCGCCGACATCCACCGGCCGTCGCGCCGCGCCGCCCGCGGCCCTCCCCGATGTGGCGCGCACGCTCAGCTTGTGGCCGTCCACCGCATTAACGTTCACCAGACGAAGGCTTAGCTTGCTGCCCATGCCGAGGAACTTCTTCTTGCCGGCATCGGCAATCGCGCCGGTGACCGTGGCGCCCTGCGCAATCACTATCGCGTCGCCCACCCGCACGGCTTCGGTCGCCGTGAACCGCACGGGCCGGTCGTCCTGAGCGTCGGCCGGAATGTCCTCCGCGAGGGCGATTCGGAAAGGCAGACCGTCGGCCACGGTAACCGGCGTAGTGCGAGGCACGGGCCGCGAGGGTGCAGCAGGCTTCTTCACGGCCATCTGGGCCGGTGTTGCAGCCACGGGCGCGCGCTTCGCGGGCGAGGGTGCCGTCGACGAAGCCGCTTCGCTCGCGGGCGGAGGTGGCGCCGCCTCGGGTGGAGCAGCCTGGGCAGCCGCAGGCGGAGCAGCCGAAGCCGGCGGGGGCGTGGTGATCACTCTGGAGACCTCAGCGGGCGGCGTCGCCTTTCGCTGCGTCATCCACCACCAGGCGCCGGCTCCTGCAACGCCGAGCAGCACCAGCACGCCGAGGACTACGAAGATCGCCACCAGCGCACCGGATGACCCCTTCTTCGCTGCCGCGGGAGCGGGCGCCGCCACGGGAGCGGGCGTGGGCACGGGAGGCGATACCGGCAGCGTTTTGTAGAGCACACCCGAATCCGATTGCTTGCGGAGCGCCTCCAGCGCCATGCGCACCTCGTGCATGGTCTGCCAGCGCTGATCGGGATCCTTCTTCAGGCAACGCGTAATGATCGACTCCAGTTGCGGCGGCACATCCGGCGCAACCTCCGCCAACGACCGCACGTCGTCGCGCAGCACCGCCGAGAGCGTCGATATGCTGGAGGTTCCGTCGAAAGCGCAATTTCCCGTCGCCATCTCATACAACAGCGAGCCAAACGAGAAAATGTCCGACCGCGCATCCACCTTCTTACCCTCGGCCTGCTCCGGTGACATGTAGTTCACGGTGCCCATCACCGTACCCTCCACCGTGAGCGGCCCGGTCAGCACCGTCGCGGCATCCGGCGACGTGACCGGCGACGGGCGCTCCCCGAGCTTGGCGAGGCCAAAGTCGAGCAGCTTCACCAGACCGGCGTCGGTGATCATGATGTTCGAAGGCTTGAGATCGCGGTGAATGATGCCCGCCGCGTGCGCGGTTGCGAGGGCGTCGGCCATTTGCGTGCCATACCGCAGCACCAGCGGCACGCGCAGGCCGCCTTTGGGAATTACATCCAGCAGCGTCCTGCCCGCGATGTACTCCATCACCATGTACTGCGTGTTGTCATCGGAGATGATGTCGTAAATGGTGATGATGTTCGGATGGTTCAGTGCGGAGGCGGCCTGAGCTTCCTGCACGAAGCGGCTCCGGCGGCCCGGATCGGCCGACGAGCCAGGAGGCAGCACCTTGATCGCGACGAATCGGTTCAACCGCGTGTCGAGGGCCTTGTAGATCTCACCCATGCCCCCCGCGCCCAGCTTCTCGATGAATTGATACTGCTGTACCGTTTTTCCAATCATGGCGGATTTGAGCACGTATCATAACATGTGCAGTACGCGCCCGGCCGCGCGCCGGGAAACCGTCACCCGCCCGCGATCGCGCCCACAATCAGCAGCGGCTCCGCGCCCGAGGCGACTGCATCCGGCAGCGGCGCGTCCGGCGACTCATGCGAGAAGTCCTCCGAACAGGCAAAGAACCGAATGAATGCCCGCCGCTCGTGCGTGGCGTGATCGCGAATGGTGCCCTGCAACGCCGGGTATGCCGCTTCCAGCGCGTCAAGCACCGAGCCCAGCGTTGCCGCACCGGCAACCTGCAGCGTCACCTCGTGGCCGCTCACCCGCGCCAGCGTTCGCAAATGCCCAGGCAGCTCGACACGGATCATGATGACAACGTCTGCACTTCGACGGAGAGCACGGCCGGCAGATCGCGCACGATGGGTTTCCACGTGTCGCCGGCGTCGGCCGACGCGTACACCTGTCCTCCGGTCGTTCCGAAATACACGCCGCAGGAATCGAGCGAATCCACCGCCATCGCGTCGCGCAGCACGTTGACATAGCAATCGCTCTGCGGCAGGCCTTTCGTCAGCGGCTCCCACTCGTTCCCGCCCACCCTGCTGCGGTACACGCGCAGCTTGCCCTCCGGCGGGAAATGCTCCCCATCGCTCTTGATGGGCACGACGTAAATCGTTTCCGGCTCGTGTGCGTGCACGTCGATGGCGAATCCAAAGTCGCTGGGCAGGTCTCCGCTCACCTCCTGCCAGCAATCGCCCGCGTTGTCCGAGCGCATCACGTCCCAGTGTTTCTGCATGAACAGGACATTCGGTCGGGAGCGATGCATGGCTACGTGATGCACGCAATGTCCCACCTCCGCCGTCGGGTCCGGGATGTACTTCGAGTACAGGCCGCGATTGATCGGCTGCCACGTCGCGCCGCCGTCGTCGGTGCGAAACGCGCCCGCTGCCGAAATAGCGATGTAGATGCGGCCCGTGTTGCTCGGGTCCAGAATAATCGTGTGCAGGCACATGCCGCCCGCGCCAGGATGCCAGTGCGGACCTGACCCGTGCTTGCGCAATCCCGAGATCTCCTCCCATGTCTGCCCGCCATCGCTGGAGCGGAACAATGCCGCGTCCTCCACGCCCGCGTAAACCGTGTCGGCGTCCGTGAGCGAGGGCTCCAGATGCCACACGCGCTTGAACTCCCAGGGATGCGGCGTCCCGTCATACCACTGGTGAGTGCCCGGCACGCCGTCGTACGCGAACTTGTTGCCTACGGGATCCCACGTCGCGCCGCCGTCGTTCGAGCGCTGCATCACCTGACCGGACCAGCCGCTCGACTGCGATGCGTACAGCCGGTTCGGGTCCACCGGCGAGCCTTTCATGTGATAAATTTCCCAGCCCGCGAAATGCGGCCCGCTGATCTCCCACTGCTCGCGCTTGCCGTCCGCGGTCAGAATGAACGCGCCCTTGCGCGTCCCCACCAGCACTCGTACTTTGCTCATCTCTCCTCCCGTTTCGCCGTTGGCGATTATTTGTGAGATTAGCAGACTGCGTCGGCCGTTTCCCACACCCGCAGACCTTCGTGGCTCAGCCGTACCGGGATGTTGCGATATCCAGGCGCGGCCGCCAGCACCTCGCGGAGCATGGCCCGGTGAACGGTCCGGTCAGAGCCACTGAGAATCGTCACCGATCCGCCCGCGCCTCCCGCGCCGTTCACCTTCCATCCCAGCGCGCCGTGTGCCGTCGCAATCTGGATGATTCGCCGATGATCCGGCCCGATGAGCGCGGGATGCAGATTCTCCTGCGCCGCGGTGTTCTCGATCATCGCCTGTCCCAGCGCGCGAAAATCGCCGGCCAGCAATGCGTCTCGCGATTTCTCCGCCGTCCGCCGAAGCGGCTGCAGCTTGCCCGCGTCCGGTCCGGCGTTTTCCAGCTCACGGATCACCATTTCATGCACGTCGGATGAGCTGTGCGCGACGCCGACGAAAACCAGAGACAGGCGGCTTTCCAGTTCCCAGGCGATCGCATCGGGCAGCCGCATCTGGCTGACCGTTGCCTCCGGATACTCGAACATGTCGATGTAATTGATCCCGCCGTACGCCGATGCGATCTGATCCTGAATTCCGCTCTGTTGACCCAGCAGCTCGGTTTCAATCCGATGAGCCGCGCGCGCCACCTCCCGAGGAGTCATCGTGCCCCCGGCGATTCGGTCGAGCGCGCCAATTAGCGCGACACTCACCGCGGCCGAAGTTCCCGTGGAACAGCCCCCCGGCACTTCGCTATGGATGGCGATGTCGAGATGTGCCTCCGCGGGAACCTTCATGAATTCGATGGTGGCTTCCAGCAACGGCTGGCGTTCGTATTTCCCGCGGCCTTCCGCGATGGTGAACCGATCGCCGTAATTCTCCGCGTTCACCGTCACGCGCGGCTCGTCGCCGCGGCGCTTACGCACTTGCACCTGGACCTCGACGCACGGGTGCACCGCAATGTTGAAAACGCGGCCCCAGCGCGCAAACCAGGTATCCGTCCAGCCGCCGTTGTCGCAGATTCGAATGGGCGCGAAGCTGCGAATCACACGTTCCCCGCGTGGAGTCACTCTCAGGTTGATATCACATTTCGGAGGGAAGAACCGTGAGTGCGCAATCCCACGAGGGCGGCCAGCTTCCGCTGTACCCGGTCGAACGTCAGAAACAAAGGCGCGCCCAGCGTGAGCGCGGCAGCCACCTGCAGTATGTCCAGCGATCGGGCGCCGATAGTGCGCGTATGCGCCATCGAGATATGCCGCGCTTCCTCCCACGCCGGCACGGGAAACGGAGCCAGGTTCATGAGTCCGGCGGCGATATCGTCATCGAGAGCCGAACCGGCCAGGCGAGCTTCGGCGGAAGTCATGACCCGTCGAAACACGGAAAGCTGCAGAGCGTTTCCGAATTCGAGCAGACAAAGCGGGGTGATCCACAGCTCCGTCACGCCGCGCCGTTGCGCGAGAGCCGCGGGTGTGTTCGAGTCCGGCCTGTACAAGGAAACGACGTAGCTGCTGTCGCAGTAGGCTCTCAGAAGCGTTCCCGCCCTTCGGCAATCAATTCGGCGCCCGATGGCGTGAACACCTTGTCTCCGAAGATCCGCCGCATGCGCCCCTCGAAATCGGGCATCTTCACGCGCCTGCGCGGCTTCGGCGGAGGCACCAACCGCGCGATCACGCGCCTGCGCCTCGTGATTTCGACTTCCTCGCCTGCTTTGAGGAGATCCTCCACTCGCTTGAAGTCGTAGCGGAGATCGCGGATGCTCGCTCGTTCCATGTGATACATTTTAGCATCACAACGACGAGCCCGCCCTACTTCGCAAGGTAGCAGTTCACCGCCGGGGTAACGATCAGCGACAGCGCCATCGACGCCAGAATCCCGCCGATCACCGCGATAGCCAGCGGCTGCAGCATCTGCGATCCCGCGCCCCACGCCAGCGCCAGCGGAATCATGCCCGCCATCGTGGCCAGCGCGGTCATCATGATGGGGCGCAGCCGGCGCTCTCCCGCCAGTACCATCGCTCCCAGCGCGCTTCGGCCTTCGCGGCGAAAACGTGTATCCGCGTCCAGCAACAGAATGCCGTTCTTCGACACGATGCCCACCACCATGATCAGACCCATGAACGAAGACAAGTTGAACGTCTTGCCGGTCACCAGCAACGCCAGAAACACGCCCGAAGTGGACAGCAGCGCCGACGCCAGAATCGCCACCGGTGCGGCGAAGCTGCCGAACTCGAACAACAGCACGATGAACACCAGCAGGATCGCCAGGATCAGCACGATCGCCAGATCGTGAAACGATTTCTGCTGCTCTTCGCACTGGCCCCCGTAAGACACGCGAATCGACGGCGGAATGTTCGGGTCGTGCACGGCCTGCTGCACCTGCGCCATGCCGCTTCCCGGATTCAGATCCTCCAGCCGCGCCGTCACCGCCACGTCCCGCTGCAGGTTCTCGCGGATGATCTCCGTCTGTCCCGGAATCTGCTCCACCGACGCCAGCTCGCCCAGCGTCGCCGTCTTCCCCGTGGACCTGGTCAGCAGTGTGTTGCGAATGGCGTCCACCGACGCGCGGCTCGACTCCGGAAACCTCACCCGCACCGTATAGGAGCGGTCGTTGATCACCACCGGATTCGCCGCCAGCTCGCCCTGCAGAATCGCGCTCGCGTCCAGCTCCGCTTCGTCCGTCGAGAAGCCCGAGCGCGCCGCCACGGCCGGATCGACGTGAAACTCCATCGCCGGTCCGCTGATGGTGTCGATGCCGTTCAGGATGTCCACCACGCCGTGAATTCTCGTAATTGCATCCGCCACCTTCGGCGCCCACTCCGCGAGTTGATCGGGATCGCTCGAGAACAACTTGATCACCACCGGCTCCGGCGCGCTGGTCAGATCGCCGATCATATCCTGCAACTGCTGCGTGAACTCCACGTCCAGCATCGGAAATTCGGTGGTCGCCTTCTCGCGCACCTCCGCGATCACTTCGTCGATGGGCCGCCGATTCGCTCGCTTCAGCTTTACCGAGATATCGCCCGTGTTCGCCTCGGTCACCGCGGCCAGTCCAGGTTGCAATCCTGTACGCCGTGACATCCCCTCCACGTCGGGAATTTGCCGCAGCATCCTCTCGACCCCTGTCAGCACGCGGTTCGTCTCTTCCAGCGACGACCCCGCCGGCATGATGCAGTCGAGCACGAAGGCGCCCTCATCCATCGCTGGCAGCAGATCCGAGCCCAGCCCCTGGTAGCAGAAGTACGACGCGGCGATGGTGCGGCTGGACGTGTTGCTGGCGGGCGACCAGATCTCTCATCCGCGTTATCGATATTGACAACCCGCGGAGAAGCTTACTAAGCGCAGCAAGCAGTCGCCACCCCGCCGCCCTATAATAGGTGGGAGCGCGCGTATCGCGCCGGCGACGGCATACGCGCTCCCGCCGGAGGCTCCCCTGGAAGACTCGATCCTCATCCGTGGCGCTCGCGTCCACAACCTGAAGGACGTGTCGCTGGCAATCCCCCACAACCGGCTCACGGTGGTCACCGGCGTCTCCGGCTCCGGCAAATCCTCGCTCGTCTTCGACACCATCTACGCCGAGGGACAGCGCCGCTACGTCGAATCGCTCTCCGCCTACGCGCGCCAGTTCCTCGAGCGCATGGAGAAGCCCGCCGTCGATGAAATCCTCGGCATCGCGCCGCCCATCGCCATCCGCCAGAAGAACACCACGCGCAACCCGCGCTCGACGGTCGCCACGGCCACCGAGATTCACGATTTCCTGCGGCTGCTGTTCGCGCGCGCCGGCCGCAGCTACTGCCCGAAGTGCGGCGAGCGCGTGCAGCGCGACACCGTCGATCACGTCGCCGCGCGCATGCTGGCCCAATCCGCCGGCTCGCGCTGGTACGCGCTGTTCCCGGTCGTCGCGTCCTCGAAATCCCCGGATTCTCTTCGCGATCGTCTGTTCGAACTCCGCCGCTCCGGCTTCAACCGCCTCTATCAGAACGGTCAGGTCTACGAGTTCTCAACTCCCGAATCGCTCATCGACGTCGATTTCAGCAAGCCCGTCCACGTCCTCGTCGATCGCCTCGCCATCGCCCCCGATCTTCACCAGCGGCTCGTGGACGCCACCGAAATCGCCTTCCGCGAAGCGGGCGAAATCCTCTTCCAGCAGCCCACCTTCGAAGGCGAAACCCTGCACTTCTCCGAGAAGTTCGCGTGCAAGCGCTGCGGCATCGAGCTGCCCATCCCCGAGCCCGGCCTCTTCAGCTTCAACAGCCCCGCCGGCGCATGCCCGCGCTGCCAGGGCTTCGGCAACACCATCGACTACGACATGGACCTCGTGGTCCCCGACAAGACGCTCTCGGTTGCCGCAGGCGCGGTGGACCCCTGGACCAAGCCGCAATACGCCTGGTATCTCGAAACCGAGTTCGTCCCCGCCGCCCGCAAAGCGAAGTTCCCGCTGAAGACCGCCTGGTGCGACCTCACGCCCGAACAGCGCGAGTTCGTCCGCGGTCACGTCCGCGAGTTCTTCGCCGAGGTCGAGCGCAAGAAGTACAAGGTCCACGTACGCGTTTTTCTGAGCCGCTACCGAGGCTATGCCGAGTGCCCCGCCTGTCACGGCGCGCGCCTGCGCTCCGAAGCGGTCAACATCCGCGTCGGTGACAAGACCATCGCCGACGTTGCGCGCATGAACATCGCTGCGGCGTATGCTTACTTCGAAGCGCTCACTCTGGAGCCCGAAGAGCGCGCCATCGCCGACAAAGTGCTCATCGAAATCCGCCAGCGCCTCCGCTTCCTCAACGACGTCGGCCTCGAATACCTCACCCTCGAGCGCCTGTCCTCCACGCTTTCCGGCGGCGAAGCGCAGCGCATCCAGTTGGCCACCTGCCTCGGCTCGCGCCTGGTGGGCGCCTGCTACGTGCTCGACGAGCCGTCCATTGGACTGCACAGCCGCGATACCGGCCGCCTCATCCGCATCCTCGAGGAGCTGCGCGGCCTCGGCAACACCATCGTCGTCGTCGAGCACGACCCCGACGTTATGCGCGCGGCCGATCACATCGTCGATCTCGGCCCCGGCGCCGGCGAGCTCGGCGGCCGCATTGTCTTCGAAGGCTCCTTCGCGAAGCTGATGGCCAATCGCAACGGTTCGCTCACCGGCCGCTACCTGCGCGGCGAACTGCACACTTCCCACGCCCTCGGCCGCCGCAAGGTCCACCCGCGCCAGTCGCTGCGCTTCTTCGGCGCCAATGCGCACAACCTGAAAAACCTCGACGTCTCCATTCCGCTCAACGTCATGGTGGCCATCACCGGCGTCTCCGGCTCCGGCAAATCCACGCTCGTCCACGAGGTCATCTACAAATCGCTCGAGCGTCAGCTCCGCCAGGGCCGCCCCGACATGGTGGAAGATTTCGAGGACGCCATCGAGCGCATCACCTGCCGCCGCGTGGAGAATGCCGACCTGCTTCACGAAATCGTCCTCGTCGATCAATCGCCCATCGGCCGCACGCCGCGCTCGAACCCCGTCACCTACATCAAAGCGTTCGACATCATCCGCGAGCTGTTCGCTTCCACTCCGGAAGCCGACCGTCACGGCTATACCGCCGGTCATTTCTCCTTCAACATCCCCGGCGGCCGCTGCGAAACCTGCCAGGGAGACGGTACGGTCATGGTGGAGATGCAGTTCCTCGCCGACGTCGAGCTGATCTGCGAAGAGTGCAAAGGCACGCGCTACAAGAGCGCCGTTCTGGACGTTCGCTACAAGGGCCTCAATATCCACGAGGTGCTGCAGCTCACCGTCCGCGAGGCCATCTCATTTTTCTCGGAAGTGCCGAAGCTGGTCGCGAAACTGAAGGTCCTCGCCGACGTGGGCCTCGGGTATCTGCGTCTGGGCCAGTCCGCCACCACGCTCAGCGGCGGCGAAGCGCAGCGCGTGAAGCTCGCCGGCCACCTCTGCCAGGCAAGCTGCAAGGGAACGCTCTTCATCTTCGACGAGCCGACCACTGGACTCCACTTTGACGACATCGCGAAGCTTCTCGACGCCTTCCAGCGCCTCATCCACAACGGCGGCAGCATCCTCATCATCGAGCACAACCTCGAAGTGATCCGCTCCGCCGACTGGATCATCGACCTCGGCCCCGAAGGAGGCGATCTCGGCGGCCGCATCGTCGCCCAGGGCACTCCCGAACAGATTGCCGAGTGCCGGGCCTCGTATACCGGCCAATACCTGAAAAAGACACTCGCCGCCGCAAACTGAGATGTGGGGCGGGCTCCCAGCCCGCGGCGGCCTCGCAGGTCGCCAGCCAATCGGTTGCACCGCAGAATTCCTGAGAGTATTATTCCCTTGGTTTCGGGTTTTCCGACATGTACGCACAAATTGCGGTTCTCGCCGGGGACGCTGACAGTTCTCTTGTGGTAATCGGGGCCATTGCCTTTCTGGTTCTGGTCGTCGCGATCCTGAGGGCGTTCGCCGGTGGTGAGCGCCGCGACACTCCACCAGCGCACGATTCCGCGCCTTTAGGGTCGGTGGGGTTTTCTGTTCCTCCGCATTTTGTCGTATTCGATCTCGAGACCACCGGCCTCAACTCATCTCGTCATGAGATCATCGAGATCGGCGCCATCCGAGTGAACCGCGACTCCGATGTTCATGACACTTTTCAAGCCCTGGTGAAGCCAACGAAACGCATTCGGAAGAACGTCACACGCATAAACGGCATTTCTCAGGAGATGGTGGACCGCGAAGGGGAACCGCTGGACGTCGCACTCAAGGCGTTTGTCGAGTTCATTGGAGATCTTCCCCTCGTCTCTTTCAACGCTGAGTTCGACATGGCTTTCCTCTCCAAGGCAGCGGAGAAGCATGACACCGTAATTCGAAACAAAGTCACCTGTGCACTCAAAATGGCTCGCCGCGCATGGCCGGGAAGAGCAAGTTACAGACTCTGTGATCTTGCTCGGGACGGGAACCTGTCAGACGAAGATACGCATCGTGCGCTTGGTGACTGTAAGCGAACAATCTTTGTGTACGCCGGGGCAGCGGCAAAGTTATCTTTGCGGAAAAAGAAGAGGGTGTGACGGTCATTTCGGCGGTACACGCGACAACCTGACCATGGTGACCCGACCACAGCCACCGTGCCCGATCAGATCGCCGCCGGAGACTTGAGGTCCGCTGCCTTCATCTCCTCGACGCAGTCCAATGCTGCCTCATCGCAGGCCACCGCTTCACCTTCTCGACGAGGTTCAGCGCAGCCGCCCTTCAGGCGGCAAACTCCCGCAAGACTTCGGGGTGCCGTTCCGCAACACGGACCAGCGTCTTCGCTGCGCCGCTTGGTTCACGGCGTCCCTGCTCCCATTGTTCGAGGGTGCGCTTCGACACTCCCAATAAGGCTGCAAACTCCGCCTGCGTCAGACCGGCCCCCAGACGCGCGCGCGACCTCCGAGCGAGGTTCGACCTTTGTCCGCTTCCCCCCGCCCCCCTTGATCTCACGAACGCTGGTGAGCACTTCCCCCCAAATGTCGCGCTGCGATTCGAACCGCCTCGGCGCGCGCCCGCCAGGCTTGTTGCTCATTTCTCGAACTCCTTCCTAAGCTCTCTCAAAATGTGCGCAGGAACGGCGTCCACTTTCGCCTTGGCGTACATCGTAAGCATCCAGAACTCATTGGGTCGATACCGAACGAAGTAGATGACCCGCAACCCGCCTCTCCTTCCGCCGCCAGGTCGTGCCCAGCGAAGCTTCCGGACGCCGCCGGAACCGCTCACAGCCGTCCCGCCTCGGGATTCTGCAACATGAATTGCTGCAACTCACTGTAGTCGTCATCGCTCGTACAGGGTGCGCGCTCGCTCAAAGGCGGCCGACTACGTGAACACACCCGACGATACGCCTCTGGCGTATGTACGTCAACCGCCGCACCTGAACCACCTCCCTCATGAAGAACCTCGCCTCCGCGACTCCTCTCCCGCCCCACGGCGTACCGCCGACGGCGGGCCTTTGGAATCCGGCTCCAATCATTCGCCGCGTACAATAGTTGCATGTGGGCGCTGCTCGCCCTTGTGTGCGCTTTTCCGGGCTTCTGGAACGACCCCTCCGCCGACGGCCTCAAGGCCCTCGACGAGAAGCGCTACGCCGACGCCGTCCAGAACTTCACCGCCGCCATCGCCGCGGACCCCAAAAACTATTCCACGCACTTCAATCTCGCCTTCGCGCTCAGCATGCTGCATCGCGACGCCGACAGCGCCGCCGAGTATCGCAAAACCCTCGACATCAAACCCGATCTCTATGAGGCGCAGCTCAACCTCGGCGTTCTTCTCGTTCGCGATAAGCAGCCGGCCGACGCCGTCCCGCTGCTTCAGAGAGCCGCCGCGCAGAAGCCCGGCACATTTCGGCCCATCTACTATCTCGGCGAGGCGCAACTCGATTCCGGGGACGCGCCAGGCGCGCAGCAGTCCTTTCAGACCGCCCTCGGTCTCGATCCCAAGTCCGCCTTCGCCGAGCTCGGCCTCGCCCGCGCCCTCACAAAACAGAACCGCCTCGACGATGCTGCGCCGCATTTCCGCAAAGCCGCCGAGCTCGATCCCACTCGCCGCGACATTCTTCTCGAGCTCGCCGCCGAAGACGAAGCGGCCGGCAAATCCGACGACGCCATCGCCATCTACAATCAGTTCCCGGACAACCCCGCCGCACAGGAACGCCTCGGCCAGCTCCTGCTCAAGGCCGGCCGCGCCCCGGAAGCCGTCGATCATTTCAAGGTTGCGGTCGCCCGCGCGCCCACCAGCGCCAATCGCGTCGGCCTCGTTCAGGCCTACCTGAAAACGCATCAGCCCGACCTCGCTCTTCCGCTCATCGACCAGGAGCTGGCCGCTTCGCCCAACGAGTACGATCTGGTTTGGCTGAAGGGGGGCATCCTGCGCGATCAGCGCAAGTTCGATCAGGCCGCGGCCGCGTTCACCGTGGCCGCCCGCCTCCGCCCCGACGACTGGATGCCCTGGAGCGAACTCGCCGGCGTACTCGTGGTTGCCGGCGATTTCCCCGCCGCCCTGCAGGCCCTCGACAGGATCCGCGCACTGAATGCCGAAAAGCCCGGCCACGTCTTCCTCCGCGCCATCGCCTACGATCACATGCAGGAAATGGATCGCGGCGGCAAAACCCATCACAAGGAGCTGCAGGCCGCTCTCGAGAGCTACCAGCGTTTCCTCGAACTAAGCGGGGGCGCCGACAATAACGACGAATTCAAGGCGCGCCAGCGGATTCGCATCATCCAGAGGGAGCTGAACGGCCGATGAAGTTTCCCGCCGCGGCCCTGTTCCTTCTTGCCGGTCTCGCCCTCGCCCGCGCCGACGTCGACGGCGTGAAGTCCGAGCCCGACCTCGACAAACGCGCCGAGCTCGCCGCCGACGAGGCCGACCGCGACCTCGACGCCGCCCGCCAGGCCTGGCAGAATGGCGACTGGAACAAGGCCATGGCCGCGCTGAATGAACTGGAGCAACTGGCGGAGCTTGCCCAGACTTCTCTCGAAGAGACGAAGAAGCCGCCGAGGAACAACCGGCATTATAAGGACGTCGAGATGAAACTGCGCGTCCTCCTCCGCCGCCTCGACGGCTTCCGCCTCGCCGTGGATTACGATGTCCGTGAGGACGTCAACCGCATCGAAACGCGAGTACAGGAAGTGCATGACCAGATCCTCGACGCGGTCATGACGAAAAGGAAGGGAAAATGAGACGATTCGCCCTCGCCATCCATGAAACGGCGCACAACGGGCGCGGCAGGCGTCCGGTTTCGGGTTTTCAGGGAGCACGCCACCGCCTCCTGTGCGCCATTCTGGCCTGCGCCGCCGCGCTTTCGCCGCTGGCCGCGCAGGATCGCGATTACCTCACGCCCGACGAGGTTCAGCAGGTGCGCGACGCGCAGGAGCCCAACGAGCGCCTCGCCCTCTACGTGAAGTTCGCGCGCATGCGCATCGAGTACATCGACAACCTGCTGAGCAAGGAGAAGCCCGGCCGCTCCGTCCTCGTTCACGACACGCTCGAGGACTACACCAATATCATCGAAGCCATCGACACCGTGGCCGACGACGCGCTCCGGCGCAAGGTGGACATTACCCCGGCCATGAAGGTCGTGGCCGATGCGGAAAAGGAAATGAGCGCCGAGCTGGAGAAGATCACCGCCAAACCTCCCGCCGATATGAACCGCTACGAGTTCGTCCTCAACGAGGCGATCGACACCACGCACGACAGCACCGATCTGGCCACCGAGAACCCATCCGCCAGGTCGGCCGAGGTCGCCTCCGAGCAAGCGCGGGAGAAAAAAGAGCGCGAGGAGAATCTGTCCCCCGCGGAGCTGGAGAAGAAAAAGGCCCAGGAGGCCGAGGAGAAGAAGAACCCTCCCCGGAAAGCTCCGAGCCTGTTGAAGCCAGGTGAGACGGCGGTAGTGCAGTAATCTAGAGGTTCCGGTACTAAGGTATATACCCAGGGGGCTGGGCAGGGAAGTCCATGGGAACTAAGGTTTGCGGCGTCCTGGGCCGATAGTGGAGGTAGTATGCAAATCGACGCGCTCATCTGGGTGCTGCTGCCGGTGTTCATTGCCGCCGGTTCCGCCCTGCTGTCCTTCTATATCATGTCCGCCCGGATGGAGGTCGCGGTGGCCAGGGAGCGCGAGGCGGTGGCCGAAACCAGGGCCACCCTGAAAGCCCAGGAAGCGACTGCGGTGGAAAGGGTCAGGGCCGCCGAGCAGGAGGCGCGCCGCAAATCGCTCGACGAATTCATGCAGGATTTCCGCGTCGAAGAGCGGCACTACGTCCGCGAAAACAAGTCGCTGCTGCTGCACAAGAAATCCGTGGTTCTGCAGGAGCGGCTCTACTTCCGCAACATCCCGCTCTCCAACTGGGTGGAGCATGAAATGACCATCGAAGAGGGCGGCGACCCGCAGCAGTTGGCTCGCGGAGTATCCGTCTTCAGCACCCGCGGTCTCTCCGACGAGCAGCAAAGCGCCGTCGCTCGCCTGCTCGGCAAAGTGAACGAGGCCGCCGAGAGCGTGCAGGCCGTCACGCCGTTTGTGGGAAGCCCCTCCGCCAGTCGTTGACGCGCGCCCACCGCTCCCTCGCGGTCGCGGCTCGGTAACTGCCGCAACCCTGGATCCCGATTTCGAGCCGCGCGCGCCAGCAAGCGGCTTATGCGTTCTTCGGTGCCCAGGCTACGCGTGAGCGCTCAGGCCCTGCGACCAAAGGGAGTCCACTTTTTCCAGCAACGCCGCGGGGAGAAACGGCTTCTGCAGAAACGCCGTGCCTTGTTCGATCGCCCCGCGATGCAGCAGCGCGTGATCGGTGTAGCCCGATATGTAGAGAACCAGCAGATCGGGGCGCAGGCGGCTCAACTGCTCGGCCAGTTCGGGGCCGCTCAGCTCCGGCATCACCACGTCGGTAATCAGCAGGTCGATCTCGCCCCGGTGCGCCTCAGCCGTTTGCAACGCGGCGCGGCCGTTGGGGGCGCTGAGAACCTCGTGGCCGGCATCGATCAGCACATCCTCGGCGAGCATACGAATTGCCGCCTGATCCTCCACCAGGAGAATCGTCGCCGTCCGTCTCGGCCGGGAAGCCTCGGTCCCCCCGGCGGTTACTCGATCCGCCTCCGCCCGGCGCGCCATGGGAGCGTAGATGCGAAACGTCGTTCCGTGTCCCGGCTCGCTGTATACGTCGATCCAGCCCCCGTGATTCTGCACGATCCCGTACACCGTCGCCAGTCCCAGCCCAATGCCCTTACTCGCTTCCTTGGTGGTGAAGAACGGCTCGAAGATGTGCGCCTGAGTTTCCTGGTCCATGCCCGATCCGGTATCCGTCACCACGAGCTGCGCATAGGGACCAGCGGGACGAATCGCGTGGCTGCCGAAATCCTCCGCGCCGCGCATCACCCGGTGCGTTTCGATGGTCAGCTTTCCGCCCGTCGGCATGGCGTCGCGCGCGTTCACCGCCAGGTTGAGCAGCACCTGGGAAAGCTGGCCGGGATCGAACGTCACCAGGCAAGGCTCCCGGTCGGGGATCACCGACAGATCGATGTCCTCCCCAATCAGCCGCTGCAGCATCTCCTGCATCTCCGCAATTTCCCGACTGAGGTCGATCGCGCGCGGCTGCGTCACCTGCTTGCGGCTGAATGCCAGCAACTGCCCGGTGACCGCGGCGGCCTGCGTGGCCGCGCGCTGGATCTGCGCCACCGCCTTCGCGCGCGGATCGCCGGGCTCGAACCCCTTGCCCAGGCTCGCGGCGTACCCGAGGATCACGGTCAGAAGATTGTTGAAGTCGTGCGCGACGCCGCCGGCGAGCCGGCCCACCGCTTCCATCTTTTGCGCCTGGCGCAGCAATCCCTCGAGCTGGCGCTCGTGCGTCGTGTCGCGGGCGATCTTCGAAGCGCCCACCACTTCGCCTGCCCCATTGCGAATCGGCGAGACGCTGAGCGATACGCTGATCCGCCGGCCGTCCTTCGTCATCCGCTCGGTCTGATGCTGCCGCACCGATTCACCCTTCGCGATGCGCGACAGAATCTCCTCGGTGTCATCGGCGTGTTCCGGCGGCACCAGCCGCGAAATCGGCGTGCCGATCATCTCTTCCGCCGTATAGCCGAACAGCTTCTCCGCGCCCTGATTCCAGGTGGTGACGATGCCGTCCAGCGTCTTGCCGACGATCGCGTCTTCGGAGCCTTCCACGATCGCCGCCAGCCGCCGCGCCGTTTCCTGCGCCTTCCTGCGCTCGGAAACGTCGCGAAACACCAGCACCGCGCCCCGTGAGGAGCCGCCCTCGGCCGCCACCGGTGCGCCGCAATCGTCGATCGGAATCTCCCGGCCGGATTTCGAAATCAGCACGGTGTGATTGGCCAGCCCGACGATGCCGCCCTCGCGCATCACGCGCCGTACGGGATTGTCCACCGCCGCCCGCGTTTCCTCGTTCACGATGCGGAAGATCGTCTCGATGCTCTTTCCCCGCGCTTCGCTTTCCGTGTACCCGGTGAGCCGCTCGGCTACCGCGTTCATGATGCGAACCGCGCCGGTGCGGTCCGTCGCGATCACGCCGTCGCCGATGCTGTACAGCGTGGAACGCAGCAGATCCTCCGTTCGCTCGGTCTCCAGCGTCGCCCTTCGCACCGCCCACGCCCCGCCGCCCATCAGCAGCGCCACGAGCAGCGTTCCCAGCGACACGACGATGCGGATGTTGCGAGCCTCTTCCTGAAGCTCGTTGCGCGAGGCAATGCGCCGGTCGTTCTCCATAGCCTCAATCCGCTGCGTAATCCCACGGGCGCGCTCCATCGCCTGCCGGCCGCGATCGCTCTGCACTTCGGCGAGAGCCGCGCTTTGTCCCGACGAGCGGTACAGCGCGATCGTCCTCGAAAGCTCCGCCAACTTGTCTTCCACCGGCTCCCGAAGCTGCTTCGCCAGGGCGCCCGGATCTCCGCCTCCGGTGGCCGCGAGCAACTGATTTAGTGTGTCCGGAACGCGGCGCGCGGCGGCATAGTATGGATCGAGATATTCCTCGCGTCCGGTGAGCAGAAATCCGCGCTGCCCCGTTTCCGCGTCGCGCAGGCCGTCGATCAGATCGCGATTGAGGCCGAGAATCAGCCGCGCCTCGCTCGCCTGTGTAAACACCGCGTCGTAGCGACGCCACTGCTGAAAGGACAGCAGCGCCATGAGGAGCAACGTGGCCCAGGCCGTCGCGAGGGCAAAATACCCCAACTGGCGCAGTCTGGCGGCGTGCAAGAGGTTTGGTTCTCCCTTAGTGAGCTGATCTGATTTTACTTCGAAAGGAACAGCATGCGCACGGAAATAAACAGCAGAAATGCGCCGTAAACCCTTCGAATCACCGCCGGATCGAGGCCGATTACAAACTTCGCTCCAAAGTACGCGCCCGCAAACAGACCCACGGCGATGAGCACGGCCGCTCGCAGGTTGATGAGCCCGGAATGCCAGTACTCATACGCGCCCAGCAGTCCGACCGGTGGAATCAGCGCCGCCAGGCTGGTGCCCGTGGCGGACTTGATGTCGAAATGGAAGAGGAAAACCAGGGCGGGGACGATGATCAGCCCGCCGCCGATCCCGAACATGCCCGCGAATACGCCCGCGACGAGTCCCACAACCAGTAACGGCAGCCAGGTCATAGCAACCAGGGTAGCAGAGCGCCGCCGCTCCAGGAGTTTGTTGAAAAGCGCCCGGAACCGCTTGCTGGCGCGCGCGGCTCAGTTATGCGCGCCGCGCGGGCGTCGTTGTAATGACCACCACGCCGATCAGAACGAACGCGGTTCCGAGTAGCGTGCGCAGGCCCAGCGCCTCACCGCCGAGGAAATACCCGATGAGCACCGCCACCACCGGGTTCACATACGCGTAGGTCCCGACCCTGGTCGGCGATTCATGATGGATCAGCCAGACGTAGGCGGTGAACGCGACAATCGACCCGGCGACGATCAGGTACAGCAACGCCAGCCAGGCTCCGCGCGACACGGCCGACGGATGGAAGTTGCGAAACTCTCCCAGCGCCGCGGAGGTGAGCGTCAGCAGGATGCCGCCGGCCAGCATCTGCGCCCCCGAACTCATCACCTTCGAGGGCGGAAGCGTCAGCTTGCGCGTCATGGCCGACGACACCGACCAGCTCATCGCCGCTACAATCAGCGCCACCGCGCCCGCGCCGTCGATGGGCGCGCCGCCAAGGTTCAGCGACCGGCTCACCAGCACCGCGACTCCGCCGATGCCCACCAGCAGCGCCAGCGCCAGCCGCAAGGTGAGCCGCTGCGTCCGCAGGAAGATGATCTCCGAAAGCGCCATGAACACCGGAATCGTCGCCATCATCACGGCGGCGATGCCCGACGGCACCCGTTGCTCGGCCCAGAACAAGAGACCGTAATCGAGCACGAAGATCAGCACGGCGATGAGGGTTGCGGATGTCCATTGCCGCGCGCTGGGCGAGCGTTCGCCGCGCGCCAGCATAAAGAGATAAAGGGCCAGCCCCGCGGCCACGAATCGCATGCCCGCGAGCAGGAACGGCGGAACCTCGCGAACGCCGACGCGAATCGCCAGAAACGTGGAGCCCCAGACAAAGTAGATGATCGCGAACGCGAGCAGCGTTTTCCACGCGGGAGCAGGGAGGTTGCGTGCGGCGGGCGAGGCAACGCTCATCTATACGATCCGAATGTTGTGCTCGCCGACGACGTTGAAAACCGACACGAGGTTGGTGACGCTGAGAATTTGCCGAATGCGCGGGCCCACGTTGATCAGCTCCAGTTCGCAGCCGGCGGACTTCGCGGACACCCACAAGCGAACCACCGTGCCGAGGCCCATGCTGTCCATCTGAGTGAGGTCGGTCAGGTCCAGGACGATTCGTTTGGTCTCGGGGATCAGTTGGCGGACTGCAGTGTAAAGAATGCCGCCCACGCCCGCGATCAACCGGCCCCGGCAGCGCACGATGGCGCCGTCGGAGATGCGGTCGATAGCGAGGCTGAGAGGGCTAGCGGCGGCGGCTTCGGACATGCGAGCGATTGTCGCACATCGCGCCCCACGCCGCAGTCAGACCTGATATGCTCACCATCCATGGACACCACCGGGCACGATCTCAAACTGCTTTCCATCGGCTATTACGTTCAGGGCGGCGTCGTCACGTTCTACGCGCTGCTGGTCCTCTGTTATGTCGGTGTCATGGGAGTCGTGGTGTTCACCGCGATTCAGAAGAGCGCGCAGGGCGGCTCCGGGGATCACATACCCGCCTGGGTTCTGCCGCTCGTCGGCGCCGTACTTGCGACGGTCATGTTGGTGATCCTTACGAGCGGTTTGCTGCTGCTCTATGCCGGGCTGGCGCTGCGCCGACGAAAGCATTACACGTTCCTGCTGGTGATGGCGGCGCTGAGCTGCATGGCCATCCCTTACGGCACCCTCCTTGGCATCTTCACGTTTATCGTTCTGCAACGCCCTGCGGCGAAAGTGCTCTTCGGCCGAACGCCGGCATTCCCGCCGCCCCTCCCGTCGGGGCGGTGACGCAGCTACCCTCGCGGGCGACTCATTTCATATCGAACCCCACCACCGCGATCAGCTCCACTCGAAGACGTTCGCGAGCATCATCGGATTATAGACGGTCGGGCTGGGGCGAACTTGTCCGGACGGATGCCTATCCTGCCATGCGCATCCAGACCAGTAGGATCACGAATACCGCCACCCCGGCGAGCACCGCCGGCCAGAGCGGCCACCGCGGGCTGGCAGGCTCTACGGTCTCTGGGGCATCGTTCATTTCCGGCTCAGCCGTGGGATGCTCGATCTCGAGCAGCGTCTGCATCTGCCGTGAGCGTTCGGCGGGCTGAGGGGCCTGGTCGAGCGCATCGATTTCCCGCTGCAGCCGCAGGCGCAGTTTCTCCTCCCCACGGGGAAGCGACGCCACCATGGCTGGCGGCAGGTCTTTCAGAACCTCCTGGTAGCAGGGTCCGTGGGGGTTGGCCAGCACAGAGAATCCGAGACAATTGGCCAGCCGGCAGGCAATCCGAACCACGCCCGCGAGATCCAGGTCGCCCGAGGCGTCAGGCTCGCCCATCCGTCCCACGACGCTGGCCAGTTCCTCGGGGAGATTCCACTGCCGGGCCAGAAACGCGCCGGCGGTGAAACGGTCCATTCCGAACAGACTCCGCTCGTACTCCGGCAGGTCGAAAGCCTCACCGGCTTTCAGCTTCCGGGCGGCGGCCTGCAGCATGACCGAGTAGTCCGCAGGCCAGGCGACCATCAGGCCAAGCCGGCCGATGTCGTGCAGGAGCCCGGCGGAGTAGGCCAGGTCTTCGGGGATGCGGCAGGGTGGCGCCAGCGTCTCGGCGAGCAGCGCACAAGCCAGACTGTAACGCCAGTACACGCGCAGCTCGTCCATGATGAGGACCGCGCGAAGGTACGTCCGCCCAATGGCCGACAGCGCCAGCGATCGGATTTTGCGAATCCCCAGCAGAGGCACGGCCTGCTCCAGCGTCCTGATCTCGACTGTGAAGTTGAACAGAGGCGAGTTGGCGTAGCGGATGATCCCCGCCGAGAGCGCCGGGTCACTGCGCAACAGACGAACCATGTCTCCCGCGGCTGCATTCTCGTCGGCGGCGACGCGTAGCAGTTTCGCCGCCACAGGAGGAAACGCCGGCACGTTCAGCAGCGCCCTGGTGTTCATAGCTGAGTTGCTACCAAAGCAAGAGATCGGCCCAACCGGCTCAGAGCTTTACTGGCGCTCGTGGATCGATGGTTCGAGTCGCCGGCGTTGGGATTCGCCCCGCATCCAGCAGCGTTCTCAATGCGCGCGTGTTGAAGAAACCGTAGGCAGCAGGGCAGGCTGTGCGCTCAGCACGACTCCCATAAACGGGGCGGCGATGGCGACTCGTGCCGATGTGTCCCACATAGCTGGCATTGACCCTACAACCCCACCTTGCTCAATCGCAGCGCGTTGGAGATCACCGACACCGAGCTGAAGGTCATGGCCGCGGCGGCGATCATCGGGTTCAGCAGCAGACCGAACGCCGGATACAGGACGCCCGCGGCGATGGGGATGCCCAGCACGTTGTAGCAGAACGCGAAGAACAGATTCTGGCGGATGTTGCGCATGGTCGCGCGGCTCAGCTTCAGCGCGCGAACCACGCCGCGCAGGTCGCCCTTCACCAGGGTCACTCCGGCGCTCTCGATGGCGATGTCCGCGCCGGTGCCCATGGCGATGCCCACGTCGGCTTGCGCGAGAGCGGGCGCGTCGTTGATGCCGTCGCCGGCCATGGCCACTACGTGTCCTTCGCGCTGCAGCCCACGCACGATCTCGTGCTTGCTCTCCGGCCGCACGCCGGCGCGGACATCGGCGATGCCGAGTTGTCCGGCCACGTGTTCGGCGGTGGCGCGATTGTCGCCGGTGGCCATCACCAAGCGGATGCGCATTGCCGAGAGTTGCCGGAGAGCGTCGGCGGTGGTGGATTTGATGGGATCGGCAACCGCGAGCATTCCCGCCGCGCGCCCGTCCACCGAAACAAACATCACGGTCTGTCCCTGGATCTGCCGATCCTCCGCAGCGCCTGCCTCCGGGACGAGTGACTCGTTTCCGATCACCACGTTCCTGCCGTCCACTACTCCGGTGATGCCGCGTCCGGGCAGCGCGCGAAACTCGGTGGGCGCACTTAGTACGAGCCCGCGCGCGCGTGCGGCACTGACGATCGCGTGAGCGATGGGGTGCTCGCTGGCTTGCTCCAGACTCGCGGCCAGGCGAAGCGGCTCATCGTCCACAGGGCCGACGAGCGCCGGCCGGCCTTCGGTAAGCGTGCCGGTCTTATCCACCACCACCGTGTCCACTTTCTCCAGCCGCTCCAGCGCCTCGCCGTTGCGGATGAGCACGCCCACGATCGCGCCCCGTCCGGTGCCCACCATGATGGACATCGGCGTCGCGAGGCCCAGCGCGCACGGGCAGGCGATGATCAGTACCGCGACAGAATTCACGAACGCGTAGGCAAGCGACGGCGCGGGCCCCCAGACAGCCCACGCGATGAACGTCGCTACGGCGGCGACGAAGACACCCGGCACGAACCACGCCGCGGCAACGTCGGCGAGCCGCTGAATCGGCGCGCGACTGCGCTGCGCCTCTGCCACCATGCGGACGATGTGCGCCAGCAGCGTGTCGTCGCCGGCGCGATCCGTGCGCATGAGGAATCCGCCGGCGGTCCCGTTCCCAGAGGTTCCGTTCAGCGTACCTGCGGTGAGCTTGTCGCCCACGTTCTTCTCCACGGGCAGCGGCTCGCCCGTGATCATCGATTCGTCCACGAAGCCGCTGCCTTCGAGCACCGTCCCGTCCACGGGAATCCGCTCACCGGGACGCACGCGCAATGCATCGCCAGGCCGCACAAACTCCAGCGCGATGTCGGCTTCGCGGCCGTTCAGAACCAGACGGGCGGTCTTCGGCGCGAGACCAAGCAGCGAGCGGATGGCCTGGCTCGTGCGGCTGCGCGCCCGCAACTCCAGAACCTGACCGAGCAGGACGAGCGTGGTGATCACCGCGGCCGATTCATAATAGACCGCCGCGCCGGGCAGCCAGCGCCGGCCGAACGTCGCCGCGAGACTGTACAGATAAGCCGTGCCCGCGCCGACGCCGATCAGCGTGAACATGTTCGGCGAGCGGTGCCTGAGCGATGCCCAGGCGCGCTCGAAGATGGGCCAGCCACACCACAAAACAACCGGCGTCGCCAGCACGAGCTGCAGCCAGGCCGGCGCGATTTCAAGCATGGCCAGCACCAGCAGCGGCGCGCTGAATGCCGCGGCGATCCAGAACCGGCGAGTCATGTCCGTCAGTTCGGGATTCGCCTCTTCGGCCAGCGTTGCGGTCTTCGGGGTCCTCGGTTCCAACGCCATGCCACACAGAGGACACGTGCCCGGCCCGCGCTGCAGCACCTCGGGATGCATGGGGCAGGTGTACTCGGCGTCGCGCGGTACTACGGCCGGCGCGGCAGCGGGTCCGGCCCGGAACTTCGCGAAGCAGGGCAGGCCGCAGAAGTAGTAAGTCTCGTGATCCCGTTCCAGAGAGGCAGCGGCCCCTGCGGGCTCCACCATCATGCCGCAGACCGGGTCCTTCGCCTTCGGCGGTTCGACGATCCGAAACGGGTTCATGTCAGGATTGTGGGGAAGGATTGCATCCTGCGCGCGGTTTGCAACCGCGCTTCCGGGGGCCGATTGAAAATCGGCCGCACAGTCGAAAACCCGGTCTGGTGGGGCAGGCACTCTGCCTGCGGCGGGCTCCCAGCCCGCCTTTCCCCGCGCGCTCGACGGGGCGGTCTGGGAGACCGCCGCAGCCTCGACGACAAGCGAAGGAACAATGGTCACCTTATCCGGCGATAAGGCCGTCCTTGCGTCTTCGCCCCTGGTCAAGGCTGCCCCACGCCGGTTTTCATCGTCTTTCGTGGGCCGGAGGCCCATCGGGACAGGTTACAAACCTGCCCCACTGTTCTTTGCCATGGTCTGGCGGGCGTGATCCAGCAGCGCGCGGGAAGCGGGAATGGCCGCGATCGCCCGGGCGAGTTCAGGATCGTTCTCCAGCCCCACTCGCACCGACTCTTCCTTGCTGAACGCGGTCACGAACATCTCTTCGCGGAGGTGCTCGCGGATCCATTCCTTGTCGGCTTTGAACTCGTCATCGGTCGCGGCAGAGCCCCGCTTCGCCGCAAAAGCCCGAAAGTCGTTCAGCATGGCGTCATCCGGTTTCCAGCTCAGGTCCAGCTTTGCCGGATGGGCGCCGAAGTATTCCGCCGCGAAGAAAAACGGCACCAGGTTGCCAGCCAGATCCGACTCATACCCGCTCAGCGGCGCGTCTTCATACTTCTCGTCGGGGGTGATGCCATCGCCGCCGTATACGGTCCGGCCGCTGTCGGTCTTCTTCACGTCCTTGATGTTGTTGTGGCCATCGAGCCGGCTGTAATACTCGTAGAACGAGTGGTGCTCGTAATCGCGCTGAATCAGCCGGCCGCTGGGTGTGTAATAGCGCGCGATGGTCAGCAGCAGGGCGGTGTTCTCGGATAACGGATAGGGCGCCTGCACCAGACCCTTGCCGAACGTGTTCTCGCCAAGCACCCACGCGCGATCGTGATCCTGCAACGCGCCGGCCAGAATCTCCGCGGCCGAAGCGCTCTCCCGGTTCACCACCACCACGATGGGATACTGCCGGCCGCGCTCGCCTCGCTTCGCGTAGAACTTCGTTTCGTCGGACGCCCGGCCGTGGTGCGACACGATGGTCTGGCCCTTGTGCAGGAAGCGATCCGCCACGGCGACGGCTTCCTGCAGAATGCCGCCGGGGTTGTCGCGCAGATCGAGGATCAGACCGTTGATGTTGTTATCACCGAGATCGTTCAGCGCCTTCTCGAATTCGTGGCTGGTGTTCTCGTTGAAGCCCTCCAGCTTGATGTAGGCGATGCCGGGGCGGTACCAGAACGCGTAGGTGACCGTGTCGCGTGGCACCTCCCCGCGGATCACGTTGAACGTCAGCGGATCGGAGTGGCCGTAACGGCCGACCTCAATCTCCACGTGCGTGCCCTGCGGCCCCTTCAGCATGGCCGAAACTGCCGGAATGTCCAGGCCTTCGCAGTCCACGCCGTTCACCGCCAGAATCGCGTCGCCGGGATGAATGCCCGCCTTGAACGCCGGCGACCCTTCGAACGGATACATGACGATCACTTTGCCCTCGGGCGATCCCACCAGCATGCCCACGCCGTAGTAGCGGCCGGCCTGGTCCTCGCGCAGAAGCTCATAGGCCTTTGGATCGAAGAAGTTGGAGTGAGGGTCGAGGGTGCGCAGCATGGTCGGGATGGCGCCCCGGTAAATGGCCTTGTCGAGATCCACCGAGTCGGCAAAGTTCTGTTCCACCGCGCTCAGGAAGGCAGTGAACTTCTTCAGGCTGGGCTGGAGATCGTCGGAAGGGGAAGCGGTTGCCGGGCGGCTCTGGGCAACGACCGGTGAAAGGCACAGGACTGCGGTCAGCAGGACCCGCGAGAGAGAATCTCGCATGAACAACACCTCAGACCTCCTATAGTAGCAGCCGTCCCCGGAGTTCCGTGTAAAGAAGTCCAAAACCAGTCTCACGGGGTGAGTTCCAGTCTCACGGGGTGAGTTCCTGAGATACGGCACGTCCCTAAAGCATTGATGCTTTTCGGCCGATTAACGGGCCATGGAAGTGTGACCCTGTGAACGCGGCCGAACGTATTCGCGCGGCGCTTGAGAAAACCGAGCACGCCCACCGAACCACCGAGCTGCCTCCCGCGGCACCTCAGCCCATCGCCGCAGCTCCTGAGCCACCCCCCGACCCACCCTCCGAACCCGTCGAAACGACTCTCCGGCTGATCTTCCAGACGGATGACGAGCGGGTCATGCCAGTGGCAACAGTGGACGAGCCACCGGCCGAGCCACCGGCCGAAACGGAGGTCCGGACAATGGCCGGGACGCCCGTTGAAACCGTTCCTGAACCAGTGATCGGGAAGCCGGTCGAAAAGCCGATCGAGAGGCCTCGGGCGAGAGTGGCCAGGACCGCAGAAGCGGCCGACGAGGTGGCTGAGGCGCTCAGGGCCCGGCACAGGCGTGTCCCGTGGACGTGGATCCTCCTGACTGGAACGCTGGTTGTTGCCGCACTTCTGGCGGTGGTCTACCGGGGGCTATGGCTGCCACGGCTGGCGACGCCCGCCGCTCCAACCGCTTTGCTGCTCAGCGTGGAATCCCAGGACAACGGCCTGATCAGCCTGCGATGGAACGCCGCCAGCGTACCTGTCACGCAGGCGCGCGAGGGCCGGCTGAGAATCGTGGAAGAGCAGAAACCGCCGAGGACAGTGCCGATGAATGCGGCGCAATTGAGCGCCGGACACCTTTTCTATGAGTCGTCGGCGGACCGCGTCCAGTTCGATCTCGAGGTAGTGGAGAAGTCCGGCGAAACTGTCCATGAATCGGTGGTCGCGGGTCAGAAGCCCGAGCCTGCGCCGGTTCGGGCGGAAGAGCCCACAGTGTCCGCGCCGGCCACCTCGGTCGCGCACGCCCCCGCGCCCACGGACGTGAATCCGCCCGCAGCGCCGAAACCGACGCGGGCGTTCACGCCGCCGAGCCTGCCGGAGCGAAGCGCCGCGCGGGAAGGAACACTGACGCTTCTGGAGCCCGCGCCGGCCCTGTCCGGCGGTGGCACGGCCGCGCCGGTTGGCGCGCTGTTGCCTGGGAAAGTGGACATCATTCCTCCTCCCGCGTCTCCGAGCGCGGCGGCTCCACCTGCGCCGGCGCAGCGCGTGGCAGTGGGCGGCAAGCTGCAGTCCGCGATGCTGATCAGGAAGGTCGCTCCGGTCTATCCGCAGCTGGCAAAAACGATGCGCATTCAGGGAGTGGTGCGCTTCCAGGCGGTGATCGGGAAGAAGGGCGAAGTGAAGGACCTGACATTCATCAGCGGGCCGCGGGCGCTGGAGCAGGCGGCGGCTGATGCTGTGAGGAAATGGGTCTACCGGCCGACCATGCTCGACGGCCGGCCGGTGGAAGTGAGCACGCAGATCGAGATCAACTTCGAGCTCGGCAATTAGCGCCGTTGTGTTGGCGCCTACGGCCTGCCAGCCGGCGCCGCCACCAGATCCTTGAGACCGTCAACGATCACCGCCATCGCCTGGTCCAGATTCCTGTCGCGATGCTCCTGAAAAAGAGCGGCTCGCACGTACTCATGCAGCGACCAGAGCAGTACGTTGCTCCGCGGATCCCGAATGTCCAGCCGCACACGCCCAACCTCGGGCGCCCTCAGGCCGGTGAATTCCTGGCCGATTTCGAAGACCAGGTCAGCATCGGCGGGCGCTCCGACCAGCTCATAACGGCCCCACTCCTTCAGCAGCGCGTAGAATTCGTTATAAACCCGGTCCGATTTTCCGCTGAACACGGTCATCAGGGGAAAACTCAGATTCTCCGCGCCGGAATAGGCGATGAAGACTCTCTTCGCGCTGAGAATCTGCGCGGGCAGGGGAGCCTGGGGGACATCGCCACCCAGATCGGCCGCCATCGCCGCAACGGCGAGAAACGAGATACACGAAACCACATGGACAAGTGTCTTCATGATTCCTCTCGATCCCAGAGGACGTACCCGGCAACGGCGGCGTTCCAGTCTCCGCGGTCAGCAGTCGATGTGGCCCGCAAGGTACCGGTCGATGGAGGCCTTGTAGGCGCCGGCCAGTTCATCCGACATGCGCTTCATTTCATCGGGGGGCATCGGCTGGAAGCCGCGCGCCAGCTCCACGTTGTGCTCGATGTATTCGAGCTTCGGCATGCCGATCACCACGGCGCCCACCGGCAACGACATCGAATAGCGCACCAGCTTGTCCACGGGCGCTTTGCCGGCCAGCCGATCCTGGGCGAACACCTTCATGGCGATGATGCCCATGTTCTTCTGGCGGGCCATGGGGAGCGCCAGCGTTTCGAAGCTGCCGTGCGGATCGTGATCGAGCGGGGCCATGCCGTTGCGCGCGGCGTTGAGGGCCATCTGGGTGCAATCGAAATCGTTGCGCTCGAGCGCGCTGCGCAGCACGGCCGGATCGGTGTGGCTGGTGACGCCGATGGCGCGGGTGACCTTCTGATCGCGAAGCTGGTAGAGGCGCTTGAGCACGCCGTCGGGCGCTTCGATCCTCGCGAGGTCGTCCGCGCCGGAGAGCGAGTGGCAGTGGATGAGGTCGAGGTGATCGGTCTGCAGGCGCTTCAGGGAGCCCTCGATGATGCGCATCGCGCCGTCGCCATCGCGGACCTGGACTTTGGTGGCGAGCCAGACCTGATTGCGGCGGCTCTTCATGACCTCGCCGACCCGCGATTCGCTTTCGCCGTTGCCGTACGCGTAGGCGGTGTCCACGTAGGTGATGCCGAGGTCGAGCGCATGGTTGAGCGCGGCGATGCCGGCGTCCTTGTCGTACATGAGGAATCGCGAGCCGCTGCCGAAGGCGAGGATGGAAACACGCGCGCCGGTGCGGCCGAGGAGACGAGTGGGGAGCGGCGTCGTTGCCGGGGATGGCGCGGCGTTGAGCGTGGTGGCGGCGATGGCGCCAGCGGCGGCGCCGCCAAGGAATTCGCGGCGGGAAATGCTCATGGGACGAGCTTAGCGAAAATCGTAGATGGCGGTGAGGACTTCGGGCGGCGTGTGCGTGTCGGCGCGGAGGACGCGGATGACGCCGGGGCCGTCGGGACGCCAGCGTTGCTGCATGCGCTCGGTGGGAAAGCCGGCGAAGATGCTCACCAGGGGCGTTCCGCAAGCCGCGGCGACGTGACCACCGGCGGAGTCGTAGCCGATGTAAAGGCGTGAGTTCGCGATGTGCGCCGCGAATTCGGCGAACGAGCCGGTGAAGATCCGGGCGCGATTGCCCGAAGCCGCGGCGGCGGCGCGGACACGTTCGGCTTCTTCGCCGCCTCCTCCGGAATCGACCAGAACATTCGCGTGGCGAGTGGTGAGCAGGCGGAGGAGATCGGCCTCGAACGGATCGGGCAGGCGCTTGGCGGGGTTTTCGCCGACGCCGAGGCTGACGGTGACGTCGGGTGTCGCGCGGGCGGGCGGCGTGGCAATGAACGCACGGGCGTCGGCGACACCAACGATCTCGGCGGCCCAGCGCTTCGTAAGACCGACCAGCGAATCAGTGGAATCGCCTCCCCAGGCGCGGCTCTCGAAGAAGTAGTAGCGGCCGTCGGGGCAAACGGGGATCAAACCGAGCTGGGTGAGACGCGAATCGGGATCGATGACGATGCTGTCGGGATCGTCGAACGTCAGAGAACTGCGCACGGCGAGGCGCTCTTCCAGCGCGCCGGCGCGCGGATAGTGGACCGGCCGATGCGCGATGCGCGCGTCCGCGGCGAACAGCTCGTAGTTCTTCGCGGGCCCGACAAAGACGATCTCCGCTTCGCGCCAGCGCTTCTTCGCCGCGTCGAGAATCACGCTGGTGATGGCCACGTCAGCGCCGATGGTGACGCGCGAGAGCACGAAGACGCGCCCGGGCCGCTCGGTGATCGGGCGTGCGTGGCGGATGCGTTGGTAGCGTTCGGCAAGGCCGCGCAGATCGGGACAGGCGGCTTCGATCAGCGGCGCGAAAACCCGGACATATTCATCGCAGAGCGCGGGCTCGAAGCGGTCGGCTAACGGCTCGACGAAATCGCGAAAGAAATCAGCCGAGATATTTGCCAACCAGCAGCTCCAGTTTTTCGCGCGTGGCCGCGGGGATGGTCTTCGGATCGGTGATGAGGGCGTGTTTCAGCGCCGATCCGCAGGCGCACTCGCGCTTCTCGGGCATCGCCGCCACGGCCTCGGCCACAACTTTGCACGCGTTCTCGGCGTTCTTTGTGAGGTTGGCGATGATGTCGGCGACCGTAACCGCGTCGTGGTGCGGGTGCCAGCAATCGTAATCGGTGACCATGGCCACGGTGACGTAGCAGAGCTCGGCTTCGCGCGCCAGCTTCGCCTCCTGCAGATTGGTCATGCCGATGATGTCCATGCCCCAGCTTCGATAGACGTTCGATTCGGCCTTTGTGGAGAATGCCGGGCCCTCCATGCACAGGTAGGTGCCGCCGAGCTTCGCGCTCACGCCGGCGGACTGGCAGCCGGCGTACAGCAGCCTCGCCATTTGCGGGCAGACGGGATCGGCAAAGCTGATGTGCGCGACGAGACCTTCGCCGAAGAAGGTGGAGACGCGGCCGCGGGTGCGATCGAAGAACTGATCGGGGATGACGAAGTCGAGCGGGCGATGTTCCTCCTTCAGCGAACCGACCGCGCTGAGCGAGACGATGCGCTCGACGCCGAGCGATTTGAAGCCGTACATGTTGGCGCGGAAGTTCAGCTCCGAGGGCGAGATGCGATGGCCGCGGCCGTGACGCGCGAGGAAGGCGACCTCGCGGCTGGCGAGCTTGCCGACGATGTAGCCGTCGGACGGGCTGCCCCACGGCGTGTTGACGTTGACTTCGAGTTGCGCTTCGAAGCCGGGCATTTGGTAGAGCCCGCTTCCACCGATGATTCCGATTCGCGGCGTCATTTTCTGTTTGTGTGCACCCACTCCTCTATGAATGACCACGGGTCGCGCCGTCGCGCGGCCACATCTTCACTCGCGCTTGCGAAATCGACGTTCGCCAGGTCGTCGAGCATGCGATCGCGGAGCATGGCCCGCAGCCGCGCTGCCCAGTTCGCCGCGGCCCGGCGTTCGCGTCCACCGCGCGCCAGGTATTCGCGGATCGCGGCGAGCGCTTCGTCAACGCCCTCGCCTTCGCTGGCCACGGTTCGCGCGACCGGTGGCGTCCATCCGTCAGCACGCGTTGCCAGCGCCAACGCGGCCTTCAATTCGCCGGCGAGGCGGTCCGCGCCGGGGAGGTCCGCCTTGTTGAGCACGAAAACGTCGGCGATTTCCATGATACCCGCCTTGAGGGCCTGAACGTCGTCGCCGAAGCCGGGGACGAGGAGAACGGCGGTGGCGTCGGCGAGGCGGGCGATCTCCACCTCGTCCTGGCCGACGCCAACAGTTTCGATGAGAATTGTTTCGAAGCCGGCGGCGTCGAGAAGCACGGTGAGATCGGTGGTGGCGCGGGCAAGTCCGCCGAGCGCGCCGCGAGTGGCCATGGAGCGAATATAGACGCCGGGATCGTCGTGATGGCGCTGCATGCGGATGCGGTCGCCGAGGATTGCACCGCCGGAGAAAGGACTGGTGGGATCGACGGTGAGGACGGCGACGCGCCGGTTGTCGTCGCGGAGGCGGCGGATGAGGTGATCGACGAGGGTACTCTTGCCAGCGCCGGGCGCGCCGGTGATGCCGACGATGGTGGAGCGGCCGGTGTGTGGGAAGAGCTCGCGCAGAAGTGGCTCGGCGTCTGGCGTGCGGTTCTCGATGATGGTGGCGGCGCGGGCCAGTGCGCGCGGATCGCCCGCAAGGATCCGGTCAATGGGCGCAGGCATCCTGCCTATTCTAAGCCGTCACGCGAGGAAACCCGCTGAACGGCGTCAACGGCCCGCCGTGGCGAGCGGCAGTTCCGAGCGGATCAGCGAATCCACCCGGTCCCATACGCGGGGATCGGATTCAATCTCGATGTGCGGCTTCATGAAGAGCCGCGCGTACCATGGATACGCGTCGCAAGCGATGCGGTCGTTTCTGTAATCGAATTGGAAATTTCCCAGAATGCGGGTGCGAATTGGATCGATGGCCACAATTCGCCACTGGCCGTGGAAAAGTCCGTCGAGTTGGTAGAAATTGACGGCCGTGACGACGTTGGCCGGAGTAAATCTGTCATCGCCGCCTGGTTTCCAGACGCTGTCCACCGGAATGGCGAGCGACACGGGCACGCCGTCTTTCTGGAGGATTCGGGCTACGCGGATCGCTTCCGAGGCACCCCAGCTATGCCCATAAAGGATGATGCGAGCGTTGCGGTGGCGCCCATCGAGCAGGCGCAGAATCCGCTCACGGGCCTGCCGTCCCCGGTGGTTCGCGAACACGCTGACATCGACGCCGGTGGGGTAGTCTGTCCGCAGGCCGGCGGCGAGCTGGACCTCCCGATGAGCGGCGTCGTTGTGCGCGACAAATCCCCCGACAAAGCCGATGACGATGGCTGGCGGAGAAGGCGATGCCGAGGATGCGCTTCCCCCGTGCTGAGCCGCCGCGAGACGGTTCGCGTTCGGAAGCGTATCGGTGAGGACGAGGCAATGGAAACAAGCAACATACGCGATTGGAAGCAGACGGAACTTGCCAGCAATTTCACGGTTGCGCAATGCAAGAAGGCTCTTGCGGAGCGAGATAGGCAGACCATAGCAGATGCAATTCGGCGACGTTTCACCGAGCGGTATGTTGAGCCAGCGCTTAATTCAAAGCATCCACACGGCTTCACGATGATGGCGATCTCATGCCTCATGATTGAAGCCCTTGAGGCGTTCTTTGAGGGTTGGGAGAACACCAGAGGAAAGAGCGAGCTCGCGTTCTGCCGGTTCTTCGCACAGAATGACGGCTTTGACGTTTTTCGGCGACTCAGCCGAGCATTTTACGAAAACGTGCGATGTGGCATCCTGCATCAGGCCGAGACAACTGGCGGCTGGCGCATCACCAGCGGCAAGAAAGCGCCGCTTCTCGATTCCTCCGCAGTAGCTCCGGCCATAAACGCTGAGCGTTTTCTGGAGAATCTGAAGATGGCCCTTGAGAGGTACTGTCGTGGCCTTGAGGGCGCCAAGTGGCAGTCGGAACAGTGGCGGCACGTCCAAACGAAACTGAAGGCCCTGTGTGACAACCGTCGTCCATGAGCGCTGTGACGCCCTCGGTCGGCATCGCTGTGAAAATCACGTCCCCTCGCGCGTCTTCAGCAACTGGCGCGCAATCACCAGCCTCTGGATCTCGCTGGTGCCTTCGCCGATGGTGCAGAGCTTGACGTCGCGGTAGAACTTTTCCACCGGGTAATCCTTGATAAAGCCGTAGCCGCCGTGGATCTGCAGGGCGTCGTCGCAGACGTGGACGGCCGTCTCGGAGGCGAAGAGCTTGGCCATGGCCGATTCCTTCGTGACGCGGCGGCTCTGGTCCTTTAACCACGCCGCGCGGCAGACCAGCAGCCGGGCGGCGTCGATACCGGTGGCCATATCCACCAGTTTGTTCTGAATGGCCTGGAATTCTGAGATAAACCTGCCGAATTGTTTGCGGTGCTGGGAGTATTTCAGAGCCGCGTCGTAAGCGCCCACGGCGGTGCCGACGGCCAGGGCGGCTATGGAGATGCGGCCGCCGTCGAGGACGCGCAGCGAATCGACGAAGCCCTCGCCGGGACGGCCCAGCAATTGCGAATCGGGCAGCCGGCAGTCGTTGAAGAGCACCTCGCTGGTGGAGCTGGCGCGCATGCCCAGCTTGTTCTCCTTGCGGCCGAGGCGGAAGCCGGGCGTGCCGGTCTCGATAATGAACGCGGAGATGCCGTGGTTGGAGGCGGCGCGGTCGGTTACCGCCATGGCCACGCAGACCTGGGCGTCATGCGCGTTGGTCGTGAAAGTCTTGCCGCCGTTGAGAACCCAGCAATCGCCGTCGCGAACGGCCGTGGTGCGGGTGCCGGCGGCGTCGGAGCCGGCCTCGGGCTCGGTGAGCGACCAGCAGCCGAGCCACTCGCCCGCCGCCAGCCTGGGGATGTAACGTTGCTTCTGTTCCTCGGTACCGGCGGTGAATATGTGGTTGGTGCAGAGCGAGGTGTGGGCGGCGACGATGAGGCCGACCGAGGGATCGACGCGGGCGAGTTCTTCAATGACGATGGCGTAGTCGATGTAGGTGAGGCCCGCGCCGCCGAGTTCTTCGGGGAAGATGGAGCCGAGCAGGCCAAGGGCGGCGGCCTTCCGAATCGCTTCGCGGGGGAAGGTCTGGTTTTCATCCCATGCGGCTACGTTGGGGCGGATTTCGGCCTCGGCGAAGTCGCGGACGGTGCGACGAAGGTGCTCCTGCTCGGGAGTGAGTGAGAAGTCCATTGATTTAGCCCGCCGCGGCCTCACTGGCCGCCCCACCATCAGATGATTTGTTCCCGCTCCGCGTTCCAGTGTACCTTCCGCTGGAGGCGGTAACTGTCGACGGCCATGCGGCAGGCGATGGAGACGCGCCAGCCGAGCTCGAAGGGGCAGGCGGGCTCGCGGCTGAGGCGAATCGAGTCGAGGAAGTCCTCGAGGTGCGCGTTCTGGGGCGTGGCGGAGCGGCCGGTTTCCTCGATGCCCTGCGGCCGGTTCACCTTCTGCGGAAAGTAGCGGATGTGCTGGCCGCGCTGGATGGTCCCGTCGGTGCCCAGGACTTCCTCGGTGACGCCGGGCTGGTTGTTGCCGAAGCCGGAGTCCCAGGTCACCAGGATTTCCTCGGGTTGCTCCAGAGCGACGGCCATGGTGTCGGGCACTTCGCGGCCGTCCTTCCAGAGATAGACGCCGCCGGTCATGGTGGCGGTGGACGGAATGGCGAGGCCCAGCGCCTTGTACCAGAAGGCGAGCTGATGACTCAGGTTCTCGTGGACGTTGCCGCCGGAGTAGTCGTCGAAACAGCGCCAGTTCAGGTAACGGTGGGCGTCGAAGGAGCGGGCGGGGGCATCGCCCAGGAAGGCGTCCCAGTCGATGTTGGCGGGCGTCATGTCGGGGTAGAGGGGGCGTGCCCACTGCGGTTTGCCGTGCGGGGTATTGCGGTACATGCGCATGGCAATGGCGGTGATGCGTCCGACGCGGTCGCCGGCGAGGAACGCCCGGGCGTCGGCAAGCTGTCCCGAGGAGCAGCTCTGATGGCCGATCTGGACCACCCGGCCGGAGGCGTTCCGGCCGTTCGCGTTCTCAAACGCGGCGCGCATGCGCTGCGCGTCGTCCAGGGTGAACGCCATCGTCTTTTCCAGGTAGACGTGCTTACCGGCGTCGAGCGCGTCGATGAAATGGCGCGCGTGCAGGTGCTGCGGCGTGGCGATGACCACGGCGTCGATGGAATTGTCGTCGAGAAGGCGCCGGTGATCGGTGTAAGCGCCCGCCGCAGGCAGAACACGGCGGGCGTCTTCGAGGCGGCGCGTGTAGATGTCGGCGCAGGCGACGATCTCCGCGCCGGGGCAGCGCCGGGCCTGGAGGATGAGTTCGCTGCCGCGTGCGCCACAGCCGATGACACCGAGGTGAATGCGGTCGTTCGCGCCGAGGACGGTTTGTGTGGGCAGGGCCAGCGTACCGGCGAGACCGGTCATCTTTTCGAGAAACTGGCGGCGGGAGTCCACTGGAAGACCATCTTACCGCGATGGCGGCGATTTCAAACAGGGTGTGGGATTTCGCAACATATTTTCGCCGGTTTCTTTCTAATTGAAATATTCACTTATTCTTCAGCACGTTCGATATGTCATTAGCCGGAATCGCGCTCCAAGCAGTCGTGCGCTCCGGCGACGGGGGATATTGTGCCGTCCGAGGGCAGGGAGTCGCCGCGGTTTTACGTCCTGCTCGCGCTCGCATTCGTGGCGCTGGCAGTGGGGGTTTCTGTGACCGGATACCGCGATTACCGGTCACAAGGCGAGATCCTTGAGGCGGACGCGCGGAGCCAGCTTTCCGCAGTCGCCGATCTGAAGGTGCAGCAGATCGTGGACTGGCGGCGGGAACGCATCGGCGACGCTGTGACCATCGCCGGCAATCCGGCGGTGGCCCAGCGTACCGATCGCGAGCGCATGCGCGCCTGGCTGAACGGTTTCCGCAGGTTCTACGGATACCGGGAAATCGCGCTGCTGGACCCTCGGGGGGTGACGCGACTGACGGCGTCGGGCGGGCCGTTTAACGACGATGATGCGGTGACGCTGGCACGGGAAGCACTGCGGACCGGGCACCCGGTGGTGTCGGATCTCCATCGGCGCGGTCCGGGCCCGGTGTACATCGACGTGGTCGCGCCGCTGGCGGAGGGAAATGGCGCGGTACTGCTCACCATCGAGGCTTCGCGGTTTCTCTATCCGGTGATTCAGAGCTGGCCGGTGCCCAGCCACACGGCGGAGTGCCTGCTGGTGGAGGCGCAGGGCAACGAGGTCGCGTTCCTGAACGAGTTGCGGTGGAGGAAAGGAACCGCATTGCTGTTTCGCACACCGCGACAAAAGGACCTGCCGGCGGCAATGGCCGTGGCTGGGGCGACGGGCATCCGCGTTGGGGTGGATTATCGCGGCGTTCCGGTGCTGGCGGCCCTGCGGCAGGTGCCCGACACGCCGTGGGCGCTGGTGGCGAAGATCGACGACGACGAAGTTTACGCGCCGTTGCCGCAACGGTTGTGGCAGGTGGTGCTGGCGCTGGCCTTGCGGCTGGCCTTCATTGCGATGATTTTCGGGTTGCTGTGGCGGCTGCAGAGAGGGCTCTACCAGCGGCGGCAACTCGCCTCCGATCTCGAGCGGGAGTCGATACAGGCGCGGTTTGCGCACCTGCGCGGTTGCGTGAATGACATCGTGCTGGTTACCGACGAAGCGGGCAGGATTGTCGAAGCGAACGACCGGGCCACGGAGTCGTACGGCTATACGCAGGAAGAACTGCTGCGGATGACCGTACGCGATCTGCGGGACGGGTCGGAGCAGGCGGCGCTGAACGTAGTTTGGGCGACGCTGATCAAACAGGGCTGGGCGGTGTCGGAGGCGCGGCACCGCCGCAAGGACGGCTCACCCATGTTCGTCGAGTCGAGCGCCCGGGTAGTGGAACTGAACGGCCGCAACTTCTGCCAGAGCATCATTCGCGACATCACGGAACGGCGGCGCGCGGAAGGCGAATTACGGCGAGTCACGCGCGCACTGCGCGTGCTGTCGGCCTGCAACCAGGCGGTGGTCCGCTCGGTCGGCGAGGAATCGCTGTACCGGGAAGTATGCGACGCCATCACCTCCGTGGGCGACTACCCGCTGGCGTGGATCGCCGCGCCCGAGAACAATGAAGAGAAAACGGTGCGTGTGCTGGAGGCGGCCGGCCGGGCGAAAGCGTACCTCGACTCGATCGCCATTACCTGGGCGGACGAGCCGCGGGGCCGCGGACCGGTGGGGATGTGCCTGCGGGCCGGTGAGATTACGGTTTGCAGCGATGCCGAACACGATCCGACGTTCCGGCCATGGCGAATCGCGGCCGAGCGCTTCGGATTCAAATCTCTGATTTCCCTGCCGCTGCTGTGCGACGGAATGGTTTTCGGCGCTCTGAACATTTACGCGCCGGAACCGGACGCGTTTCACGACGAAGAGCGGCGGCTGCTGGAGGAACTCGCCGGCGATCTCTCCTACGGCGTGGAAACGCGCAGGCGGCTGCTGGAAAAGCAGCGCGCGGAGGAGGCGCTGCAGCGGTCGGAAAGCGAGTTCAGGACGCTTTTCGACAACGTCAGCGACGCGGTGTTCATCATCGACGCCGAGTGCCGGTTCCGCGAAGTCAACCGCGTGGCGTGCGAGCGCCTGGGCTACAGCCGGGACGAGCTGGTGGGGATGAGCATCGCCGATATCGACGGCTCGGAATTTGCCACGTTCACATCGGAAAAACTGGCCACGCTGCTGGAGCCAGGCAAGGCGCTGCTGGAAACGATCCACAAGCGGCGGGATGGCTCCCTTTTCCCGGTGGAGATCAACGCACGGCGGTTTGAGTACCGGGGAGCGCCGATGGTGTTGAGCGTGGCGCGGGACATCAGCGAGCGGAAGCTGGCGGAGGCGGAGGCGGCGAAACATACCGCCGAACTCGAACGCGCCCGTACCGAGGCGGAAAACGCCAGCCGGGCCAAGAGCGAGTTTCTGGCGCACATGAGCCACGAGATCCGCACTCCGCTGAACGGTGTCATCGGGATGATTGGCCTGTTGCTGGATACGGAGCAGACCGCGGAACAGCGAGAGTTCGCGGAGACGGTGCACAATTCCGCACAGGCGTTGCTGGCGCTGGTGAACGATCTGCTGGATGTTTCCCGCATCGAGGCGGGACGGATGGAGATGGAGCCGGCGCGCTTCGATCTGGTGGATTGTCTGCGGGAGATCTCCGAGCTGATGTGTCCGCAGGCGCACGGCAAAGGACTGGAGTACACGGTGGACAGCGAGATGGCCTGCCGCGCGGTGCTGGGGGATGCCGGACGCCTGCGGCAGATTGTGCTGAACCTGTTGAGCAATGCGATCAAGTTCACCGAGCGGGGTTACGTGAAGCTGGTGGTGCGCGGCGATGAGCCGGTGAACGGCCGGGCGGAATTTCGCATCGCCGTGGAGGACAGCGGTCCGGGGATTCCCGCGGGCAAGTTGCCGATGTTGTTCCGGAGCTTCGCGCAGGTGGACTCGTCGCTGGCGCGGAGACACGAAGGCGCCGGACTCGGGCTGGCGATTTCACGGCGGCTGGCCGAACTGATGGGCGGGACATTGACCGTTCGGACCGAGGAAGGACGCGGGTCCACTTTCCTCCTGCGCGTTCCTTTCACGACCGCCGGTGAAGAAGCGATTCCGGCGGGTCTCCAGCACGCAAGGTTCGGCCCTCGCGCACTGCCGGCTCCCGGTCTGCGGATCCTGCTGGCCGAGGACAACCCGGTCAATCAACGGCTGAGTGTCCGGCTCCTGGAGAAGCTGGGCTGTCGCGCCGACGTCGCGGCCAATGGACGGGAGGCGGTGGAAATGACGCGCCGTGGCGAGTACGACCTCATCCTCATGGACTGCCGGATGCCGGAAATGGACGGTTATACGGCGACGCGAGAGATTCGCAACCGGGAAGGCGGCGGCTCGCACGTCCCCATTGTGGCGATGACCGCTCACGCGGTTGTCGGCGCGCGCGAGGAATGTCTGGGCGCGGGGATGGACGATTACATCACCAAGCCGGTCTCGCCGCAGGAGCTGGAGCGCGTACTCGAGCGGTGGGGGAACCGGGCGGCGGCGGGCAACGGGAAGACCCAGAGTAGGCTGCGTGAATTGACCCACCCGGATCTGTCGTGACATGCTCAAATCCACGCTGAGACTTTATTCCGAGGGCATTCGAGCTGAGGAAACAGGGCGAAACGGGTCCGGCCGCGCCTGGATACCGAATTGCAAACTCATTGCCGGGAAAGGAGAAAGATCATGCTGCGAGTTTTCGTAGCGCTTGCTCTGGTGGCGGCGGGGGCGCCGTTGGCCGGGGCCGCTGCGCGCGAGCAGGCTCCCACGCCTTTGATGAAGGTAGTGCAGCCCGATTCCGCCAAGCCGGGCGACGAAGTGACGGTTTCCGGGACGAATCTGGAGAAGGCCAATATCGCGGCGGTGTATCTGACGCAGGGCGAAAAAACCATCAAGGTCAAGGTCACGTCGCAGTCGGAATCGGAAGTGAAGTTCAACGTTCCCGCGGATCTGAAGCCGGGGCGGTTTGGAATCATGGTGCTGACCACCGGTGGCGACGACGCGCGGGAGATCGACGAGCCGGTCTATCTCAGCGTTGAGCAATAGGTTCGCGCCCAGGAACTTCCTCACACAGGCGGGCCGGCTTCCCTTCCGCGAAGCCCCCGCCGGTGGAAACTCCCTCTAATCGTCCTCTGACGCAAGCGATAAGTACAGCGTAGAGACATGTTCCAGGACGATCCGTACCACGCGTACCTCGACAACAACATCGCCAGTGAAAACCCGGTGAGCCTGGTAACAGCTCTGTATGAGGGGGCGATCAAGGCGGTGCAGCAGGCGCGCCGTTGTCTGGAGACAGAGGACATCTGGGGCCGCTCGAAGGCGATATCGAAGGCCGTCGATATCATCACCGAGCTGATGCGTTCGCTGAATCACGAAAAGGGCGGGGACCTGAGCATCCGGCTCAGGGACCTCTACGGCTACATGCAGACCCGGCTGCTGGCCGCGCACGCCAACCAGGAAGACGAGCCGATGGCCGAGGTGATCGGGCTTCTGACCACGCTGCTGGATGGCTGGTACAAGGCGGGGGAACAACTGGCCCGCGAAGCCCGGGAACAGGCGCAGAGCACGGAGCCCGCAAGCGGGAATCGCAGCGAGGCGCCGGAGACGCCGTACGGTTACGGCTTGGCGCCCGCGGCCGAGGAATCGACCGTCTTCACGGTCTGACTTTCGTTGTCCCTCGCCAGCCCCGTTTCAATGAGGTGCGACAAGCCGAGGCCGCCCTGCATGGCAATGGCCTGCGCGAACTGGGTCTGAGCCATGTCCATGGCGGAGTCGCCGGCGGGGTCGTCGTCTTCATCGCCGTCCATGCCGGAGTCTTTGGCGGCCTCGCGAACGCCTTTCAGCATCTCGCCGATGAGCAACGCCTCGAACTGCTGGGCGACCTCGTGGAGCTTCGCGGGGGAAGGCGCGGATGGGGCGGCGCCGAGCGCGTGGATGTGGGAGGCGAGAGCGGTGACCGGGGTGCTCATGGCTGAACCCTCCGGAGGCGGGCTGGGAGCCCGCCGCAGCCTTGACGACGGGCGAAAGAACATTGGCGACCTTGTCCGGCGATAAGGACGCCCACGCAGCTTCGCCCCTGGCCAAGGCTGCCCCACATTGGACTCGTCATCAGATCACTTCCAGTTCGGCGTCCAGCGCGCCCGCCGCCCGCAGGTTCTCGAGAATGGCGATCACGTCGCGAGTGGTCGATCCGATGGCCGCCAGCGCCTTCACCAGTTCCTCGACCGTCGCGCCCTGCTGCAGAACCACGTTGCGGGCTTTTTCGTCCTTCACCGCCACGTTGGTCTGCGGGACGACCTGAGTGGTTCCGCCGGCGAGAGGATTGGGCTGCGACACTTCAAACCTGGTTTGAATTACCACGCTGAGATTCCCGTGCAGAACGGCCACCGGGGCGATGCGCACATCCTTGCCCAGCACGATGGTGCCGGTGCGCTCGTTGACGACGACGCGCGCGGGGCGGTCCGGCTCCACGGTGAGTTTCTCGATCTCGGCGAGAAACTCGGTGGGCTGCTTCGTGTAATCGGCGGGAAGGGCGACCGAAACCAGGGCGGCGTTATCGGCATGGGCGATCGGCGTGGCGAGGCCGAAGCGCCGGTTCACGGCGTCGGCGATGCGCGCCGAGGTGGTGAAGTCGGCATCGTGCAGTTGCAGATGAACGGTGTTGCCGATCGGCGGTGAAGGCGCGCTTTTTTCGACCGAAGCGCCGTTGGGAATGCGGCCGACGGTGGGGTGATTTACGCTGGCTGAGTTTTGCGAACGGCCGGCGATGAAGCCGCCAGTCACCACCGGCCCCTGAGCCGTCGCGTAGACCTGGCCGTTGATGCCGGCGAGCGTGGCCATCACCAGCAGTCCGCCCTGCAGGTTGGAGGCATCGCCGACGGCGGCCACGGTGGCGTCGATGGTCATGCCCGGTTGCGCGTACGGCGGCAGAGTGGCGGTGACCATCACGGCCGCGGTGTTCTTCACGGTGATGAGCGCCGGGTTGACGCTGACGCCCATGCGCAGCAGCATGTTGGTGAGGCTCTGCGCGGGGAAGACCGTCTGCTGGCGGTCGCCTGTTCCGGCCAGCCCCACCACCAGGCCATATCCGATGAGTTGGTTGCTGCGCACGCCTTCGATGGAGACGAGATCCTTGAGGCGAACGTGCTCTCCTTCGGTGGCGGCAGCGCCGAACAGGACCAGCGGCGAGAGGAGGGCGATGAAGAAGCGTTTCATAAGACAGGTCCTCAGAACGGGAGCAGGCTGAGCAATGTCCGATAGATAATGTTGGGGCGCCGTGCGACATCGTTGACCACGCCTTTGCCGTCGATTCTGACTTCGAGCTGGCCCACGTTGGACGACAGCACGACGTTGGCGGTGGACAGGTCGGCGGGCCGCACCACGCCGCGCACGGTGACCACCTGGTTTTCCGAATTCACACCAATGGCTTTGTTCCCCTCGACGACCAGATAGCCGTTGGGAAGGACGTCGATCACGCGCGCCGTGATGGTGGTGTTGAGGGTGGTGGAACGGCTGGTGGTGCCCTCGCCGTCGAGGCTGGTGTTTGTGTTGGCGTTGAGAAGATTGGCCAGCTTGCTGGTGGCGGGCAGTGGCTTGAGGAGCTGGGTGATGGAGGAATTGGCGGCGGAGGCGCGGGACGTTTTCGTGGTGCCCGTGGAGACGGCCGAAGCCGATTCGCTCACCAGTATGGTGACCACGTCGTCCACGCGGCGGGCGCGCACGTCGGCTCCGAGATCGTTAAAGATTGCGGAGCCCGAGAAAAGCGAGCCGGGGTCCTGTTGCGCCTCGGCGGCGGCGCGGCGATGAGCCTGCTCTACGTACACATCGAGCGGGGTCGGCTTCGGTTGTTTATCTTCTTTCTTCTTTTTCGCGGATACCGTCGGCACGAGCGCCAGCATCAACGCAAGACACAACGCGGTTTTCACGATTTCTGATCCTTCCCGACGAGGCCGACGCCAATGGACGGCGCCACCGAAACCTTGTCCTTGTCCTCCACGCGCGCGCGGAATCTTCGGCCGCTGGTGGGGTTGCGAACTACGATGGTGGTTCCGCGATTACCCGATTCCTCGGCGATGCCGGCCGTGTGGACCAGCGCGCCTCCGGAGTTCACCACGACTTCGACAGTGTCGCCGCGGGCTACATCCTTTGGAGGCTCGAGCAGGTTGCTGGTCAGCGTTTCGCCGGCGGCGATCGGCTTGCGCGGCGCCTGGCCGATGGCCGACTGCACGTCGCCGATGACGGACGGCGACAACAGAGGACCTTCGTACGCTTCGGCGCGGACATCTGCGGCGCGAATGGGCTCCTCGGCGTGCAGCGCGTTGACCGTAACGACGCGCGTTCCTTTCACCGTGATCAGCGCGCTGGCCCAGATGCCGAGGCGGCGGCCGCCCGCATATAAGTCGAAACCTCGCCAGAGCACCGGCGCGTTGGAGCGCAGGCTGGCGCCCTGAAGCGGAAACACGAGATTGCCTTTGGGCACGGCGGCGCGGCTGCGATCCACGATTTCGATGGTCACGTTCTGGCCGGCGAGAGCGGTTTTCATCGCCGCGATCATCTGCTCGGGCTCGGGCACTGTCATGGCCCAGCCGAAGCAGACATCCTGGCTGACCGTGCCGGTGAGATGATTGGCCGCGGCGAGGCGCTGCAGTTCGGCGGCGTGGAACGTGCGCTGCCAGCCGGGGGCGGGCGAGTAGCCGATGGGCAGATCGGGGGGCAGAGAAGAGAACAGGGGCACGGCCGCGGCGAGATCGCGCGCGTAAATGCGCTCGGAATCGATGATGTGGCAGTCGGCGGCGAAAGCGGGTATCAGAAGCCACGCGAAGGTAAGCGCCAGGCGGCCTGAGAGGCCGCCGCAGGCTGAGAGCCTGCCCCACATGTGTGTCACCGGCGTCATTGGGCGAGCTGGTTCACTTGCTGGTACATTTCGTCGGCGGCCTTGACGACGCGGGAATTGGCTTCGTAGGCGCGCTGGCTTTGGATGAGGTTGACGAACTCCTCCACCACGCTGACGTTCGATTGCTCGGTGTAGCCCTGCAGCAGCGTGCCGTTGCCTTCGGGGCCGCCGGGGTTGCCCACCTGCGGGTCGCCCGAAGCGTCGGTGGGCTGATACAGCGTGTTGCCCAGACTGTTCAGGCCCGCGGGATTCTGAAACAGCGCGAGCTGGATCTGCCCGGCCTTCTGCGCGGAGATCTGATTCGGCAGCGTGTAGCTGACGGTGCCATCCAGCGCGATGGTGATGCTCTGGGCGGTGGAGGGAATGGTGATCTGCGGCTCGAGCGTATCGCCATTGGCGGTCACCATGTTGCCGTTGCGGTCGAGCTGGAAATTGCCGGCGCGCGTATACGCGAGCGTTCCGTCGGCGCGGCGAATCTGGAAGAAGCCGTTGCCCTGGATCACCAGATCCAGGGGATTGTCGGTTTCAGTGAAGTTGCCCTGGGTGAAGATGACTTCGTTCGACGCGGCGCGCGTGCCGAGACCGAGCTGCAGTCCGGCGGGCACGGTGGTTTGCTGACCGGAGGCCGCGCCCGGCTGCAGCATGTTCTGATACATCAGATCCTGGAACTGCGCACGGCGCATTTTGTAACCGGCCGTATTGGCGTTGGCGAGATTGTTGGCGATGTTGTCGACGTTCATCTCCTGGGCGTTCATCCCGCTGGCGGCGCTGTAAAGTGCCCGAATCATAATCCCCTCCTCCTGTTACGACCCAACTCTGGCGACCACTTCGATCGCCTGGCGGTTCATGTCGTTGCCAATTTTGATGGCGCGTTGCAGCGTGTCGAACTGGCGCATCAGGCTCACCAGCCGTACCGCGCCTTTCGCGCCGCCGGCATTGGACGCCTCGAGCTTCCCCTGATACACCGTCGCGCTCGTTGCGGGTCCCGGGCCCGCCTGCGCGCTGGAGCTGAAGTAAGTGAGGCCGATTTTGCTCAGCTCTTTCGGATTCTGGAACTCCACCACCTCGAGCTGGCCGAGGTCGGCGCCATCCTGCGTGATTTCGCCTTGTGGATCGATCACCAGCGGACTGTTGGACTGCGTCTGCAATGTCTGGTCGTTGGTGAGACGCACCGGATAACCGTCGGCGGTGATGAGCACGCCCGCCGGCGAAATCTGGAAGTTTCCGTTGCGCGTGTAGAGGGTTCCATTGGGTCCGTTCACGGCGAAGAAGCCGGTTCCGGTGAGGGCGACGTCGGTGGAGACCCCGGTGGGCTGCAGAAGGCCCTGGCTGAAATCGACCCACGGCTGTTCGACGACCGGGGACTCGCCGGCGATGGGATCCGCGGAGCCGTCGAGCTCAGGGGCGATGTAGGTGCTGTAGAACTCGCGGTCGCCCTTGAAGCCGGTGGTGGAGGCGTTGGCCAGGTTGTTGGCGGTGATGTCCAGCGAATCCATGTGCGCCTGCAATCCACTGGCGGCAATGCTGGTAAGCGGGTCCATGATGCACGGTGATTCCTGCAAGCGGCGAACCGGCGCGGCAAAAAGAGTGAAAAGCGATTATGGCCCTGCGATATGAACGGTGGACGCCGAGCGGCGAGCGCGCCATTCGTCCACCCGAACGTCGAGATTTGGAGTCCACGGCGGGTGCGCGCTCGGGTTTTTGACAGCGGCGCGCGGCCCATTTCACACGATCTCGCCTGAATTGAGCGATTCGCTTCTGGAGCGGGCCGTGCACACTACCGTGGCGTGACTGCCGCGCCGGCATACAGCGCAACGCCCGCTATTGTCCCGCCCCCGAGCGATCCCCTGTCGAACGGGGCACCGCAGAGTGCCGGGGACTCCACCAGCCAGCCAGCCGATTCGGACCAGCCCGGATCTTTCGCGAGTCTGCTTCACAAGGCCAACGACGACGCGAGGTCCGAGGACGAGGCGAGGGACGAGGCCAACCGGAATTCCCGGCCGGCGCCCCCCCCCGGCGCCGTGGCCACGCCCGTGATCCAGCAGACAGTGCTTCCGATCGCGGGTTTTCTGACGTGGACCAATGGGACAAGCGCGGCGGCGAAAAGCGAACACACCGAAGACACGGGCGCAGCGGACCAGAAAGCGGCGCCGGCCGATCGCCCGTCGCCGACCACTCTGCTGATGCAGAACATTTCGGCCGTGAATGTCGTGGCGTTACCCCGGCCGGCGGAGATTCAGCGCACGCAGGCGCCAGGCGCGAATACCGGCGCGGAGGGGCGGGATTCCAGCCTCTCGCTCGGCCAGGCGACGGCGGGGTCGGCGACAAACGGGAGCGACACCACGCTGCCGGCGACACCGTTGACCGGGGAAGCGAACGCGCCTTTGTCCACGAGTCCTCTGGCATTTGCCGCGCGGCTGAGCGCGCAACCCGTGAGCACGCCCGCGCAGCCGCAATCGCAGCCGGCGGCTCAGCCATCCCATGCGGATCCCGCTACGGCGACGACGTCCGAACCGGATACGGTGACCGCGATCCAGACCGCGGCGCAGGCAGGCGCCTCCGCGCACACCGGCGCGGATCCGAACGAGGGACAGCAGCAGAAAGCGGAGCAGCCGGCCCTGCTGGCGCAATCCGCCGCGTACGGGCGAGCCGAAACATCGCGTCCCGATTCCGTTCGGGCTCCCGAGCAGGCCACCGAGACCCGCGCGGCCGAGATCGAGGCGCCCACGGCGCAGTCGGCGAACAACGCCCAGGTGCGCGACGTGCGCATGCAACTGACGGGAAGCGAAAACCAGCGCGTGGACGTGCGCGTGCTGGATCGCGGCGGCGAACTTCGCGTGAGCGTACGGGCCGACGATCCCTCTCTGGTTCGTTCGCTGCAGGACAACATGGCCGACCTTTCGACACGGCTCGATCAGGCTCATTTCCGGTCGGAAATATGGACGCCGCGCACCGAGGCGGTCTCGCGCAGCGATTCGTCGAGCACGAACGGGAGGACGCTCTCCAACGGTAACGAGTCCTCTGGCCAGAACGGCCAGGGTAAACAGCAAAACGGACGGCAGAACCAGCAACCCGCATGGATGGACGATTTCGAGGAAACCACCGCGGGAAGCAGCTCCGGAGGTAAACGGTAAATGGCGACGATCCCATCTTTGTTACACAGCAACGCGCTTCCGACTCCAGCAATGCACGCGGCAGCGGCTTCTTCGGGCAGCAGCGGCTCGTCTTCGACAAGCTCGACAACTTCGGGCGATCTGGCGGCCAGCGACGCGCTGGCGAACGAGCAGACGTTCCTGCAGTTGCTGGTGGCGCAGCTCCAGAATCAGGATCCCGACGATCCGATGGATGGCACGCAGTTCGTCACGCAGCTTGCTCAGTTCAGCTCGCTGGAGCAGGAACTGGCCATGCGCCAGGACCTGGACAAGATGGCAGCGGCGGTCCCCACGTCGACAACGTCCACGAGCGGGAGCGGCGGAACGGGGTCGGGCTCCGATTCCAGCGCGAACGCAACGACCAACAACAATCAACCGGCGAATCCGGTTCAGTGAGGAGGAGATAGGAAATGGGAGTATTCAACGCATTTTCGGTCGCTCTTTCGGCATTGCAGGCGGAATCGGCCGGGATCGACGCCACCGGCAACAATCTCGCGAACCTCAACACCACCGGGTTCAAAGGCAGCAACGTGGAGTTCCTGGACATGGTGAGCCAGGCCATCGGCGTGGGCGCGGACAGCTCCAGCATCGGTCTGGGCGTGACCTCGCCTCTGAACATCCAGCAGTTCACGCAGGGTTCCATCGAGACCAGCACCAGCCCGCTCGACTGCGCCATTCAGGGCAACGGCTTTTTCGTGGTGAACGACGCCAGCGGCGACCAGTTGTTCACGCGCGACGGGTCGTTCACGGTGAACGACGACGGAGTGCTGCAAACGCAGACGGGCGAAAACGTTCAGGGCTGGATGACCACAAACGGCGTGTTGAATACCAACGGCGCGACGGGCAACATTGTGGTGCCCTCGGGAACCACGCTGCCGCCGGTGGCCACGCAGAACGTCTCGCTGGACGTGAACCTGAACGCCAACGCGACGGCCGACGCGACCTCCACGTTTTCCCAGCCGGTTCAGGTGTACGATTCGCTGGGCCAGGCGCACACCCTGACGTTCACGTTTGTGAAGTCGGGGGCCAACGCCTGGACGGCGACGGTCACGATGCCGGGCGCGGACGTGGGCTCCGCGACGGCCGTTCAGGTGGGGACCGTGAATCTCACGTTCGATCCGAGCACCGGCTTGCTGACCGGGCCGGCGGCGGGCGCCACCACTGGCGCCGTGAAACTCAGCCTCGGCAGCAACAACCTCGCCGACGGCGCGAAACTTCCGGACTTCAGCTGGAATCTTTATAACTCCGACGGAACGCCGACGCTGACTCAGTATGCGCAATCGTCGGCGCTGTCCTCCTCCACGCAGGACGGCAGCGCGGCGGCGCAGATGACCTCCATTTCCATCACCACCGGCGGCCAGGTGACGGCCACCTTCTCGAACGGGCAAACCGAGGTGGAAGCGCAGATTGCCCTGGCGAATATCCGCAATCCGGATTCGCTCACCAATGTGGGCAACAACGAATTCGCCGCCTCGGGGACCACGGCCGCGCCAGCGATTGGAGCGCCGCAGACGGGCGGACGCGGCCAGATTCTGGGGAGTTCGCTGGAGGCATCCAACGTGGACATGGCCACCCAGTTCACGAACCTGATCGTGTACCAGCGCGGTTATGAAGCCGCCACCAAGGTGATTTCGACCGCCGATCAGATGAGCCAGGAACTGGCGGACCTGATCCGCTGAGCGGAGGCGAGCGATGACGCCGGTAGAGGAACTGGGGGATCTCGCCACGGTGCCTGTCGAGGTGGAAGCGGTGCTCGACCGGCGCATTTTCACGGTGAGCGAAATCCTCGACCTCGAACCGGGCAGCCTCATCCGCATGGAGCGCTCCGCCGGCGAGAACATCGATCTCTACGTCGGCGGCACGCACATCGGCTACGGCGAGGTGGTGGTCATGGAGAACATGATGTGCATCCGGGTGACGGATTTCCGCGACCACGAATGACGCCCGTCAAACCATTGGACCGCGCACAACGGACGCCCCCGCGTCCTGGGCGCCCAGTCTGCCAGGAGAATAGGAAGCATGGCCGAACAAATTCTCGCCGTTTCCCTGGTATTGGGGCTGTTGATTCTGTCGTTGTGGTTTCTGCGCCGCAAAGGGCTCGCGAAGTTCAATCTCGCGGCCGGCGGACGCCGCAGCGCTCCCGGAAGGATTCACCTGGTGGACCGCAAGCCGCTGACCGCAAGCCATTCGCTGCATCTGGTGCGGGTGGATGGACGCATGATCCTGATCGGCGTGTCGCCGGGCAGTTGTCAGACGCTGCACAGTTTTGCCGCGGAGCCGGAGGACGGAGCTTCGCCGGGGAGTAATGGATGAACTTCTGCTTCAGTCCGGTATTCGCTCTGGCGGCGACGCCGCAGACGGACGGACTGCTCAATTCCATGGGCGTGACCGCGGGCAACGGGGCGCATGGGGTCACGCTGAGCGCGCCCATGCAGATTGCCCTGGGGCTGACTCTGCTGACGCTGCTTCCGGCGGCGATCATGTGCGTCACGCCGTTCCTGCGCATCACCGTGGTGCTGCACTTCCTGCGGCAGGCCCTGGGGACGCAGACGGCGCCCTCGAACCAGGTGCTGCTGGGGCTGGCTCTGTTTCTGGCGATGCTCATCGTGCAGCCGATGGCGTCGGAGATCTACACCAGCGCATGGCAGCCGCTGGAGAAGGGACAGGTCACCACCGATCAGGCCATGGATCTGGCCGCCGCGCCTCTGCGGAAATTCATGATGCGCTTCGCGCGGGAAAAGGACATTCGACTTTTTGTGGAGATCTCGAAGGAGCCGCCGCCGAGGAATCCGTCGGAGATCAGCCTGAAGGTCCTGATTCCCGCGTACATTCTTTCGGAGCTGAAGGCCGGATTTCAGATTGGCGCGGTGCTGTATCTCCCGTTTCTGGTGATTGATCTGGTGGTGGCGTCGGTAACGCTTTCGCTGGGCATGATGCAGTTGCCTCCGGTGATGGTGTCCGCGCCATTCAAAATCCTGCTGTTCGTGCTGGTGGACGGCTGGAACCTGGTGGTTGGTTCGTTGATGAAGAGCTTCTACTGATGACCCCGCAAATGGCCGTGCACATTATCGGCGAAAGCATGATGGCGGCGTTCTGGCTGGCCGCGCCGCTGCTGCTGGTGGGCTTCGCCGTGGGCGTGATTGTCAACCTGATCCAGATTGCCACGTCCATGCAGGACACGGTGTTCAGCACCGTGCCCCGTCTGGCCGCGTTCCTGTTTGGATTCCTGCTGCTGATGCCGTGGATGCTGCACCGCGCGACCAGTTACGCCTTCTCCGTTTTTGGCGATCTGGCACGGTATGCACGCTAGCCTCACTCTCTCCGCGTCCACGCTTTTCGCTTTCCTTCTGGTGCTGGGGCGGCTGGCGGGCACATTCTCTTTTGTGCCGATTCCGGGCGCGCAGGCCGGTCCCGCGGTGGCGCGCGTTGCGCTGGCGGTAGCGTGCACCATCGCCCTGTTTCCGCGTTGGCCGGTGGTGGATGTATCGTCGGCGAGCTTCGGACTGATGGTTTTCTGGCTGCTTTCGGAAGCCGCGCTGGGCGTGGCCATCGGACTGATGGTGAGTTTCGTCGGGGAGGCGCTGATTGTCGGCGCGCAGATGCTGAGCCTGCAGGCGGGCTATGGATACGCGTCCGTGGTGGACCCCAACACGCAGGCCGATTCGGGCATTCTCTCGATGCTGGCGCAGATCACCGGCGGGTTGCTGTTCTTCGCCACGGGGCTCGACCGGCGAGTGATTCTCGCTTTCGCACTGAGCCTGGATCGATACCCGCCGGGCAGCTTCACGCTGCACCGGGGGTTGGCGGAGACGGTGATTCAACTTGGGTCCAATGTATTTTCGGTGGGGCTGCGGCTGGCGTTTCCGGTGATCGGCCTGCTGCTGATGACCGACGTGTCGCTGGCGCTGCTGGGGCGCATCAACGCGCAACTGCAGCTTGTGCAGCAGGCCTTCGCGGCCAAGATGATGCTGACGCTGGTGGCGCTCGCGGCGATTCTGATCGTGGCGCCGTCGTTGTATGAAGCCTTCGCGGGGCAGGTGTTCGATGCGATCCGGGACCATTTTCTGCGGTGAGGGTGTGGGGCAGGCTCCCAGCCTGCGGCGGCCTCGCAGGCCGCCTGGCGCTCGACCAAAGATAATCTTCGGGGAGTGCTGCCAGGCCGGCTCGCACGGGATTGTTCTCAATGTAAAGCCGAATCCGGCGAAGCTCCGCTTCACTGCGCAGCACGTGATCGTACGATTCGTCCTGCCAGAACGACTGACCACTGCGATGCAGCAGCAGGTTGGCCCGTTTGGCGGTTGCCGTTTTGAGGGAACCAGGCAGCTTCGAAAGACTCACGAGTGGCGTGAGCAGGAGATGCACATGGTTCGGCATGATCACCCATGCGTGCAGTTCGTAATGTCCGATTTGTGCGCCGCGCTCGAGCGAGGCAAGGACTACATCGGCGATGGCGGGCTGCCGGAGGAACGCAGGGCCGCCTCGGGTCTGCTCCAGAAGGCGATCCATGGTAACGAAGGCTTCGCCACTTGTCATGTCGCCGGCGGGAAATCGGCGATGCGCGGGAAGGCTGCCGTGGAGGCAGCAGGTGATGAAGACGGGCTGGCCGGGAACTTCGAGATGGGGAAGTCGGCGTCGTCGCATGTTCTGGTGGTGCCGGCATCTCTGAAACATTTTCCTGGCGGGCTGAGAGGCTGCCCCACAAAACAAATCTGCCCCACAGCGTATGCCGGATAATTCCGCGAAGACCGAGAAACCGACGCCGCAACGCCTGAAGAAGGCGCGGGAGCAGGGGCAGTTTCTTTCGGCTCGCGAATTCGTTTCCGCGCTGCAGTTCGTCGCGCTGCTGATCATTCTCGCCAACTGGCTGCCGGCGTGGGGCTCGCGCATCGCGCTTTCCACGCGCACCGTTTTCCTTCGGGCATTCGGCGGCGATATCGGCCCCGAAGAGTGGCCGGTGCTGATCCAGACGTTGTTCCGCGATACGCTGACGCCCATTGTCGAGGCCGGCGCCCTGCTCCTGCTGATCACCCTGGGCGTGCAGCTCGGCCTGACCCGGTTCGGTTTCAGTCTGGGCCGCCTCACGCCGAAGCTGAACCGCTTCAATCCGGTCACGCGTCTGCGCGAGCTGCCGAAACAGAATCTGGCACAAACGATTGAAGCGATTCTGCTGCTTGTCGTAGTGGGGTTATCGGTGCAATCCATCGCGCGCGACAACGTCGGCACTTTTCTCCGCCTGCCTCTGGAGAGCGTCCACGTGGCCACCGCGCAGGTCTCCGCGGCCCTGCAGAACGTGCTTTGGAAGGCCGCCGGCGTGTTCGTGGCCTTCGGGGCGGTGGATCTGTTCCGCCAGTATCGCAAGCACATGTCGGAGCTGAAGATGAGCCGCCAGGAAGTGCGCGAGGAATTCAAGCGTCAGGAAGGCGACCCCTTCATCAAGGCGCGTATCCGGCGGCTGCGCCGCGACCTGCTGCGGCGGCAGATGATGAAGGAAGTACCCAAAGCCACCGCGGTACTGGTCAATCCCACGCACTACGCCGTGGCCATTCGTTACGAAATGGAAACGATGGCCTGCCCGGTGGTGGTGGCCAAGGGCCGGAACTGGTTGGCGCTGCGCATCCGCAAGATCGCCGAAGAGCATCAGATCCCCATCGTGGAGAATCCGCCGCTGGCCCGCGGGCTGTACCAGGCGGCCGACGTCGGCCAGGCCATCCCGCGGGAGTTCTACCGGGCCATCGCCGAGATTCTCGCCTACGTGTACAAGCTGATGGGCCATAAAGTGCCTGCGTAATCGGCGAACCATGGCCTCCCAGGTAATCCCCGCCCCCAAAGGCGAAGGACTCTTCGGCACCAAACTGACGCTGGTTCACGCCAGCGAAATGTCGGTGCCCATCGCGGTGCTGGGCATCGTGGTGGCGCTCATCACGCCCCTTCCGCCGTTCATGATGGACATTCTCATCGTGCTGGACATCACCATGTCGGTGATCGTCCTGATGGTGGCGATGTACATTCTGAAGCCCGTGGATTTCAGCGTTTTTCCCACCACGCTGTTGTTGCTGACTCTGTTTCGGCTGTCGCTGAACGTAAGCTCGGCGCGGCTCATTCTGCTCAACGGAAACACCGGCACGTCGGCCGCGGGGAAGGTGATCGAGGCGTTCGGGAATTTCGTCGTCGGCGGAAATTACATCATCGGCGCGGTGATCTTTTTGGTGTTGATCGCCATCCAGTACGTGGTCATTAACCACGGCGCGGTGCGCATCTCGGAAGTGGCCGCCCGCTTTACTTTGGACGCACTTCCCGGCAAGCAGATGTCCATCGACGCCGATCTGAACGCGGGTTTGATCAACGAGTCCGAAGCCCGCCAGCGGCGCAAACAACTGGCCAGCGAAGCGGAGTTTTACGGGGCCATGGACGGCGCATCGCGCTTCACGCAGCGCGATGCCGTCGCGTCCATTCTGATCACCGGCATCAACATCGTCGCGGGCCTTCTTATCGGCATCTTCCAGCACGACATGGAGTTCAAACACGCGTTGCAGACCTATACCGTGCTCACCATCGGCGACGGTCTGGTGACGGTGATTCCGGCGCTGATGATCTCGGTTTCGGGCGGCCTGATCGTGACCCGAGCCAGCTCCGATGCGCGGGTCGGCGTGGAGTTCCAGAAGCAGTTGTTCGGCAGGACGCAGCCGCTGTTTCTCTCCAGCGGGGTGCTCCTGGCCCTGTCCGCTTTCCCCGGCCTGCCCACCATTCCGTTCCTGATCATGGGCGGCGCGGTGGGCACGTACGCGTGGCTGAAGCGTCAAAAAGCTGACGCTTCCGTTAAGCAACAGACGCTGGCGGCGGCCGCTCCCGCCAAAGAGAACCTCGAAACGATGCTGCGCGTGGAGCCGGTGTCCATCGAAGTGGGGCTCGGTCTGGCCGGTCTGGTGGCGGGGGGGACCAGCTCGCCGCTGCTGCAGCGGATCGCCGGGATTCGCAAGCAACTGGTAACCAACCTGGGGTACCTGCTCCCGCCGGTGCGGGTAACCGATAACCTCTCCCTGCGGTCGCGCGAGTACGTGATTCTGCTGAAGGGGACGGAGCTCTCGCGCTACGAACTGCTGCCCGGCAATGAGCTGGCCATCCCTACCGTAAAGGCGGACAAGACCTTCCAGGGACAACAAACAAAAGAGCCGGCGTTTGGTTTGCCGGCCCTGTGGGTACCCAACGACCGGGTGGACGCCGCGCGCGGCGCCGGGTACACGGTGGTGGATGCGGTGAACATTCTGGGCACGCATTTCTCGGAGACCATCCGCCGCTACGCCCACGAGCTGTTCTCGCGCCAGGACGCCAAGGCGTTCTGCGACCGGGTGTCTCAGGACAATCCGAAGGTGGTGGAGGATCTGGTCCCGAAGTTGCTCTCCCTGGCGGTAGTTCAGCGAGTTTTGCAGAACCTGCTGCGCGAGCGGGTCTCCATCCGCGATGGGGTCTCGATTCTCGAAGCGCTTGGAGAGGCGGCGCCCACCAGCAAGAACCCGGTGCTGCTGACCGAGTACGTGCGGCAGTCCATTCGAAGGACGGTCGTGAAGCCCTACCTCAACCAGAAAGGCGAGTTGCCGGCGTGGCTGCTCGATCCCGCGGTGGAGCAGATGGTGGAGGGCGCGGTACAGCACACCGAGCAGAACAGCATTCTGGTGCTGGCGCCGCAGATGGTGCGCGACATCCTGAACCGAATCGAAAAGAAAGTGGAGAAGCCGGAAATGCCCGTGGCCGTGCTCACCAGCTCGGGCGCGCGCTGTTTCCTGCGGCAGATGGTCGAGCCGACCATGGGCAACCTGTTCTTCCTCTCGCACAACGAAATTCCGGCCGGCGTGAAAGTGCTCTCGCTGGGGGTGATCTGAGGCGCGCATGAGGATCAAGTCGTACTTCGCCGAATCGGTGGAAGAGGCCATGGACAAGGCCCGGCTGGAGCTGGGGCCGGAAGCCATGCTCATGAACTCGAAGCCGACGGAGCCGGAATTCCGCCACCTGGGTAATTATGAAGTCGTATTCGCGCTCGCCTTTGAAGACCTTGCCCCGGAGAAGCCGGAGGCGCCGGCATCCGCCGGTCTCCTCGCTCCGGCAGGCAAGCCGGACGCTCTCGCGCTCGAGATTGCCGAGCTCCGCCGGCAGATCGAAACCGTGAAGCGTTCCATGTCGCGGCAGACGTATCACGCGCACTGGAGCAGCCCCGCGGCCGCGCCGGAGATGCGCGAGCTCTATGTCCGCCTGGTCGGCGCCGAATTCGGCGACGAATGCGCGAACGAGCTGCTGCAGGCGGTGGAGCAGCGCGTCAACGGCAAATCCGAAACGCTCGAAAGCGCCATCGCGAACGAGATTCAGTCGCGCTTCGAGACCGCTCCCGGCCTGGGAGTCACCGGCGCGGAGAGGCGGGTGACGGCGCTGGTGGGGCCGCCGGGCTCGGGCAAAACGAGCATGATCGTGAAGCTCGCGCTGAAATACGGGCTGATGAGCAAACGGCCGCTGCAGATTCTCTCCACCGACACCTGCCGCGTCGCCGCATCCGAGCAGTTGCGCGCCTACGCGTCGATTATCGGCATCGCGTTTCAGACCGTGGAGACCATGACCGGTCTCGCGCAGGCGCTGGAAGAGGCCAGCGGCAAGGAGCTGGTGCTGATCGACACGCCCGGCTTCGGTCCGGCGGACAGCGACGAAGTGTCCGAACTGGCGTTGTTTCTCGCGCGGCACCGCCTGATTGAAGTGCAACTGGTGATGCCGGCGACGCTGCGAGCTTCCGCGCTTGCCCGCATCGTCGAGCGATTTTCCATGTTCCAGCCGGCGCGTCTGATCTTCACCAACCTGGACGAAGCCGGCGCTTACGGCGGCATCATCGAGCAGGCCATGCGCACGCGATTGCCGCTGTCCTATTTCGGTTGCGGTCAGCAGATCCCGGAAGACCTGCGCGAGGCTTCCAAAGACGAGTTGATCCGAAAGGTGTTCGAAGGATGGCTGGAGCCCGCGCTGACAGCGGCATAAGCGGCCGCGGAACGGAATTGTTCGGCTACGCGACGCAGGCGGAGCGCTCGTCGGAGGAGCGCGAGCGTCTGATCCTCGAGCACATGTCTCAGGTGAACTGGATCGCCTCGCGCATTCAGGAGAAGCTGCCGCCGAATATCCAGATCGAGGATCTGATTTCGGCCGGGATCATCGGGCTGATCGCGGCGATCGACAATTTCGACCCGAGCCACAACGCCACGCTGCGCACTTACGCCGAGTACAAGATTCGCGGCGCGATTCTGGACAGCATCCGCGGACTCGACGGCATCCCCACGCACAAGCGCAAACGCGTGAAGATCCTCGAGGCGGCTATCTCCAGCGCCGAACAGCGTCTCAAGCGCGCGCCCAACGAAGAGGAGATCGCCGCCGAGCTGGGCATATCGCACAACGAATACCAGCAGTGGCTGGTGGACCTGCGCGGCGTTTCGCTGGGCAGCCTGGACATTGTCGAGGACGGCGAGGAGATCAGCCTGCTGAAATTCATTTCCGGCGACGATCAGGAATCGCCGGCGCGCATTCTGGAGCGCTCCGAGCTGGAGCGCGTGATCATGGAGGGCATCAACAAGATGCCCGAGAACGAACGCACCGTGCTCAGCCTCTATTACAAGGAAGAGCTGAATCTGCGGGAGATTGCGCCCATCATGAACCTGCACGTGACCCGCGTTTCGCAACTGCGTCTGCAGGGCATCCTGCGGCTGCGCGCGTATATCGAAAAGAAATGGCCCAGCCGGAAGGGAATCTACTGACGTCATGACCGGTCCTGAACGCACCCAACTCGGCGCCGAGCTTTCGCGCGAATGGACCTCGCGACTGCGCACCGCCGTGGAAATGATGGCGCAGCAGCAGCTCACGGCGACCCTGGCGGAGCCGGACGCGGAGACCGTGGCGCAGGCGGCCGGAGCGCATTCACTCGAGTACTCCTTCAGCCATGCCGCGGGCGCCGCTCTGCGGGTGATCACACCCGCTGAAACCCGCGACGGCATTTCCAGGCTGGTTCTCGCCGCCAGCGGCATCGAGGAATCCGATGAAGCGTTGCTGAAGGAGACGTGGCAGGAGATCCTGACCCAGGCCGCCAGCGGCCTGGCGCAGTACTGCGGGCTGCGCATCGGGGCCAATGTGGCCTGCGGCAATGCCGTGGACGCCGCCGGGCCGCTCCCGGAAGGCTATGTGGCGGGCGCCGACTTGTCTATCGGCGAGGCGCGGTTCCCTACGTTGTTTCTCGGTTTTCCCTGGGCGTTTCTCGATGCTCTGGCTATCGACGAGCCTGCGCCGGCCGCCGCGGAGAGCGAAGTTCCAGCTCACCGGGAGCGCGGCCATTCGCTGCCGCCGACGCTCGATCTGCTGCTCGACGTCGAACTGCCGGTGAGCGTTTCCTTTGGCCGGACATACCTGCCGGTGCGCGAAGTTCTCAAGCTGGCCACCGGATCCATCATCGAGCTGGACCGCCCGGTGAATCAGTATGTGGAAGTGGCGGTCAACAATTGCGTCATCGCGCGCGGCGAGGTGGTGGTGATTGAAGGCAACTACGGCGTGCGCATTCACGAAATCATCAGCCGCAGCGATCGTCTGGCCCTGCAGCATCTCGGTTCCCAGAACCCTTACCAGCAGATGAGGATCAGCGCATGAACATGGTGGATCACATACTCCTGAGCCCGGGGCTCCCCTCGGTGGTGCTGGCCGCGGGGCTGATCGTCTGCATCGTGTTGTTCCTCTCCATCAAGGTGGACCTGTACCGCCGCCCGGCCGGCTCCGCGCACGGCGATCAGATCGCGCAGACGGTGGACTCGCTGAGCGCGGCTTTCGAGCAGATTCGCGAGCGGCTGGACGAGCCGGCGCCTCCGCCCACGGTCACGTGGTCGGGAAGCCCGGCGGTGAATCTGACGCGGCGTGGCCAGGTGCTGCGGCTGTTCCGGCGGGGGGATTCGCCCCGGCAGATCGCCTCGTCGCTGGGAATGAGGAAAGGCGAGGTGGACCTGATCGTCAAAGTGCATCAGATGGTGATGAATCGCTCTAACAGCGCGGCCGGGGGAGCGATATGACGACAGGACATTCTGTGTCACAAGGGGCGATGAAACATGCGAATTGATCCGGGCCTGAACAACGGCATTCAGAACGCCGACAATGCCGGCCAGACGCAAAACGCTGAAAAAACGAACGTTGACGAACGCACGCAGGCGTGGTCGCACGGCGACGAAGTGGACCTTTCGGGCGCGAGCAATCTGATTTCGCTGTCGGCGGGCATGGTATCCGCCTCCCGCGCGGCGAAAATCGGCAGCCTGACCGCGCAGGTGCAGAGCGGACAATATCGCGTGGACGCGGGTCAGGTAGCGCATGCGCTGGTGCAGAGCATGCTGGGCGCCTGAGGATTTTGGCGTAAGCGCGCCTTCACAGACTGAAGTCCGTGCCACCAGGTTGAATTATGGCAACTGAACGAATTCGCGAATCCCTGGAGAAAGCCGAGGCGAGTCTGCGCCGCGCGACGGCGGAGCTCATCGAAATGCGCTTTGGATCGCCCCAGTGGAACAAGGCGCTGGAGCAGGCCCTGCGGAATCTACAGACGGCGGTACAGGATCCGGCTTTCGAGACGGGCAAGGAATCGCTGCGAATGCTGGTGCAAAGCGTCCGTACCGAGGTGGTGCGGATCCAGGCGCTGCTGGACGCGGCGGCCGCCTTTTATTGCGGCTGGACTTCGGCCACGCCCGCGGGCCCCGGCGCCTACGCGCCCGACGGCGAACTGCAGCGCGAGGGAGGAGGCGGGCGCCTCACGCTGAACGCCTGAGCGCTCCGGCCGGATCATGGGACTTTTCACTTCACTGAACCTTGCAGCCAACTCCCTGGAGGTCATCCAGCAAGCCATGGGAGTGGTCTCGAACAACGTGACCAACGCTTCCACGCCCGGATATGTGGAGCAGACGCCGACGTTGATCGCCGCCAACTTCAATCCGCAGGATGGCGTAAGCGGCGGTGTGCAGTTCGGCCCGGTGGTGAGCTCGCGCGACCAGTTCGCCGAAGAAGCGGTGCGTTATCAGAACGCGCTTCTGGGCACCGACACCGCGGCGGCCTCGAACCTGGATTCGCTGCAGCAGAATTTCAGTGTTTCGGGCGCCAGCGGCATACCGTCCGCGCTGAGTGGGCTGTTTTCGGCATTCTCGGCATGGGCCACCACGCCCACCGACGCCGACGCACAGCAGCAGGTTATCAACGCGGCTCAGCAGGTGGCGCAGGCGTTCAACGACACCGCCGGCGGCGTGGCCCAGGCTGCCTCCAGCACCGGTCAGCAGTTGCAATCCACCGTCAGCCAGATCAACACGCTGACCGCGCAGATCCAGCAAATCAACGTGCAGATTCGAAACGGCGACAAGGGCGATGCCGGGCTCGATGCGCAACTGAACAACGCGTTGGAATCGCTTTCGAATCTGGTCGGCATTACCGCGCAGTATCAGAGCGACGGCACGGTAACGGTGCTGATGGGCGGGCAAACGCCGCTGGTGATCGGGGCCACCCAGAATCAGCTCAGCGTAACTCAATCGGTTCCCGCCAACCCGGTGAATCCCAATGCGCCGCCCACGGCGACCATTACGCTAGCGGACGGAACCGACGTCACCGACACCGTGACGCAGGGTCAATTGGCGGGACTGCTGACCTTCAACAACGTGACGCTGCCGAGCGTGCAGGGCGATTCCTCGCAGGCGGGCGGGCTCAACCAACTGGCCCAGGCATTCGCCACCGCGGTGAACGGGCTGGTAACGCCGGCTTCCGGAATTCCGCTGTTCACCACCACGGGCGGAGCGACCAACGCCGCGGCGTCGCTTGCCGTGAACCCGAACATGACCGCGGCAACGCTGGTGGCCTCCTCGGCGAGCGCCAGCAACGGGACCGCCGATGCGCTCGCGCAACTGGGCAGCGCAACTTACACGGACGCGACGCTGGGGACCGGCTACACGGATTTCTACAGCGACATCGCTTCCTCCATCGGCCAGCAGGAATCCACCGCCTCCACGAATCAGACCACGCAGCAGGGGCTGCTGACGCAGGCGCAAAGCATGCGCTCGCAGGTCTCCGGCATTTCGCTGGATCAGGCGGCCACGCAAATGATCCAGTTTCAATCGGCGTATTCGGCTTCGGCGCAGACCGTGGTAGTGATCAACAACATGCTGACGGCGCTGGTGGACATGACTCAGGACGTCTAAGGGAGGTAACCAATGCTCCAGGGAATAATGGCCAACGACGACGCCTTCGTCGCGGGTCTGAACCAGCTCGAAAACCGCATCACGCAGACCAACCAGCAGATCACCTCCGGCATCGACGTGAACGAGCCGTCCGACAACCCGGAGGCGATCGCCTCCATCCTGAGCATACAGGCGGCGATCGACCAGGACACCCAGGTGCAGACCAATCTCGATCAGGTGAAGACGGTGGCGACCACGGCCGACAGCGCGCTGCAGACCGCCAACAGCGTGATCAACCAACTGATCAGCATTGGCTCGGAGGGCACCACCACCACGACCAGCGCGAGTACCATGACGGCGCTGGGACAGCAGGCCGAGCAGCTCGAGCAGCAGCTCGTCTCGCTCGCCAACACCATGGTGGACGGGCAATACATTTTTGGCGGCGACAACCCGGAAACCGCGCCGTATTCGTTCGACGGAACCAATCCGCCCACGGCGAACGTAGCCAATCCGACGAACACGGGCACGGTTCGCGACGCGGAGGGGAATGCCATTGTGCCCTCGCTTACAGCGAAGCAGATTTTCGATTCGCCGTCGGGCAGCGTACTGCAGGCGGCGGACGCGCTGCGGGTGGCGCTCCAGAGCGGTAATCAAACCAACGCCGGCGCGGCGCTGAGCTCTCTGCAGACGGCGGCGACGCAGTTGAATCTCGGGGCCGAATCGTATGGGGACATCGAGGACTGGATCAACAACGCTTCCACCGACGCGTCGCAACGCATCACCAGCCTGCAATCGCAACTGAGCGGCCTCCGCGATACGGACGTAACGGCGGCCGCCAGCCAGCTTACGCTGGACGAAACCGCATATCAGGCGGCCATTCAGGCGCAGGCTACGCTGCCTACGAAAAATCTTTTCAGTTATCTCGGGTGAATTTTGGCGTTTGAGCGAAAATCCGGCGCTCGTTCCACGATACGAACATCGGGAGCGAACAGAAAAATGAGCGCGGCGCAGTCGGCGGGACGCATTCTCGAAGCGTGGAATCAGGCCGACTACCATCGCTTCGAGGACGAACTGGAGCGCGCGGCCGTTAGCTGCCGCGCGGAGACTCCGGTCTCGGTTCTGGAAGACGAGCGGCGCGAATTGCTGGAAAGCGTGGTGAGCAATCTGCGCACGCTGCGGGGAGCCGATGGAAACTGGCAGGCGCAGCGGATGAACACGGCCATCGACCTGCTGCGCCATTTGCGCCACGCGCGGTGAGCGTTGGATTCGGCGGGCCGCTCCCTTTTGGCCGCGCCCCAGTCAAAGCGGAATCACCCGGGGCTATTGCGCTACACCGTCACCGTACCGTCCACCATGGCTGCGCGTTTTCTTCCGGCATTGACCACCCGTCCCTGAAAATGGCGCCGTCCATTCAGCATCACGTCCAGCGGATGGTCCACGGGCAAATCGAAAGCCAGCACGTCGCCGATGGCCAGCGCCAGCAGGTCGCGCGTTCGAATATGCTGCACCGGCAGACGGACATCCACCTCGATTCGGGAAGGCCGGATCAGCGCCAGCACGCGATTCTGCTCCTCCGCCGTCGATTCGGATTTGCGCACCGACCATTGCTGATCGAACTTCTGGCGCATCATCTTGATCATCAGCGACGGCATGGCGATGTTCAGCAGGCCCGCGCTCTCGCCGAGCCGTATCTCGATGCCCACCGCCACCACCGCTTCGTTGGGCGCCATCACCTGCAGGAACTGCGGCTCGGTGTCCACCGACTGGATGGTGAAATCGATGCTGGTCACCGTTTTCCACGCCTCGCGCAGGTCGTGCAGGATGATGCGCAGCAGCCCGTCCATCAGATTCTGCTCGATCTCGGTGACCTCGCGCTGGATGGTGGTGGTGGTCTTGCCGGCGCCGCCCAGCAGGATTTCCAGAATCGGAAACACCAGCGTGGGGTTGATTTCCAGCACGGCGTTGCCTTCATAGGGCTTCAAACCCAGCGAGGCCATGCACGTGGGCGAGGGGAGGCCTTCCAGAAACTCCGCGTAGGACAACTGCTCGACGCTGACCAGGTTCACCACGAGATAGGTGCGCAGGTAAGCGGAAAGACTGGAGACGATGCTGCGGACGAAGTTTTCGTGCAGCAGGTAGATGGCGCGCAACTGCGACTTGGCGATGCGGTCCGGGCGGCGAAAATCGAAGACATTGACTTTCTGATGCGGGGTGTCGCCCTGGACTTCGGGCTGCGAGCTCTGAAATACAGCGTCGATTTCCTGCTGGGACAGTTGTCTCTTCATGGCGCTTCACCGGGCGTGCGTGCAATCGTCAGGCCATGCCGATGCGGGCGGGACCGCGCCAATCGGCCGGGAATGGCGAACCAGATGCTCTGAACAAGGGCGGCGCGGTTGTCGCCACACCGGCAACCGGCCTACGTTCATGATCCGGCTGACGCGTTTGAATCGGGTCCCGCTCGTGGTCAATTCCGACCTCATCGAGCACATTGAAACTACCCCCGATACCGTCATCGCGCTCACAACGGGGCAGAAATTCATGGTGCGGGAAACGCCCGATCAGGTGGTGGATCGTGTGGTGGCGTTCCGTCGGGCCATCTACCAGGATGCGCTGAAACCACCGGAAAACATACGTGAAGACGAGACGGAAGCGGCGGCTGCCGCCTCCCCGGACTGCGAATGGCCGAGAAACCAGTAGCCAAACCGACCGACCCGAAGGGCAAGCCCGAAGCCGCCGGGGCGGCGGCGAAGGGCGATGCCAAAGGCAAGGCCGAGGCAAAGCCGAAATCAGGCTCCGGCGGACATCCCGACTTCGCCACCATTGGCGGTCTTGCCGTGGCCATGTGCGGCATCCTGGGCGGCATGATGATGGAAGGCGGCAAATTTATCGAAATCCTCCAGGTCACTGCCGGCATGATCGTGCTTGGCGGCACCTTTGGCGCGGTGATGATCACCACGCCTTTGCCACTTCTGTTCTCGGCTGTCAAAAAATTGCCACTTGTGTTCTGGGACCGTGCGATTTCGAGCGGCCAAGTGGTGGAGGAGATCCTCGCCTACGCCACCCGGGCCCGCAAGAACGGCATTGTTTCGCTCGAGGCGGATGTGGAGAAAATCGCCGATCCGTTCCTGCAGAAGGCGCTCACGCTTGCCGTTGACGGGACCGATCTGCAGGACCTGCGGCGCATGATGGATCTGGAACTGCACCTCGAAGAGCAGCGCGGGGAAGCAGAAGCCAAAGTATTCGAGGCCGCCGGCGGTTACTCGCCCACGCTCGGCATCATTGGCGCCGTACTCGGTCTCATCCAGGTCATGAAGCACCTGGAAAACATCGACGAGGTGGGCAAGGGTATTGCGGTAGCCTTTGTCGCAACGGTGTACGGCTTGATTGTGGCCAACATTATCATGCTGCCCGCCGCCAACAAGCTCAAGGCGCGGCTGCAGGAGTCGATTCGCACGAAGGAGATGATGCTCGAAGGCGTGTGCAGCATTGCCGAGGGCCTGAATCCGAAACTGATCCGCAGCAAGCTGGAAGCGTACCTGCGCGAAGAGCTGGAGGCCGCGGCGAAGAAGAAGAAAAGCGAGAAGTCGGCGAAAGGTCCTGCCCCGGCCGCGCCGGCGAAAGGAGCCGCCGCTGCTCCGGTAGGCGCCGCCAGGACGGCCCCGGCCGCGACTCGCTGATGGCCGATCGATGCGCAAAAAGAAGCCGCCCGCCCACGAAAACCACGAACGCTGGCTGGTATCCTACGCCGATTTCATCACTCTCCTGTTCGCGTTCTTTGTGGTGATGTTTGCTTCCTCGCAGGCGGACAAGGGCCGCGCCAAGGAGGTGTCCGAGGCGGTCAGGAAAGCCCTCGAAGACGGAAAGATGCCCACCATCGCCGCGATTCTCGGCGGCGTCGTGGACGACCGCGGCAAGGGGAACGATGAGTTGAAGGGGCCGGCGGTGAAGAAACGCGACATCATACCGCAGGAGCCCCGGAAGAAGCCTCCCTCCGACCTCGAGCCCTCCCTGAAAGTCCTCACCGTCGAGCTGCAACCGGAAATCCGCCAGGGCAAGCTGGAACTGACGCTGGAGCCGCGCGGTCTGGTGATCAGCCTGAAGGAGGCGGCGTTCTTCGCCTCCGGCGACGACGCCATTCAGCCGTCGTCGTACCCGATCATCGCCAAGCTTGCCGCGGTGATCGTCAAACTGGGTAACCCATTGCGCCTCGAAGGGCACACCGATTCGGTTCCCATCAACACGGCCCGTTTCCGCAGCAACTGGGAATTGTCGGCGGCGCGCAGCATCGCCATGCTCGAGTTGCTGAACACGAAATTCGGCATCGAGCGCGACCGCATGGCGATTGTCGGCTATGCCGACACGGTTCCCGTCGCCTCCAACGACACCGACGCAGGGCGCGCCAGGAACCGGCGCGTGGATATCGTCGTGGTCAGCCCGGCGGGAATGCGCGTGGAACCCGCGCAGAGCTCCGCGCCACCGGCGCCCGCACCCGCCCCCAGTGCGCCGCCGCAACCACAGAAAGGATCCAGCGGACATGCCTGAGCGCGCAGGACGCGGCGGCGTCCACCCTGAAGGCCGGAAACCGGACGCCGGTCGCGTCCGTTGTGCGCGGCTTCATGGAAAGTGCCAAACGCGCTACTTCGCCGTTATGGAATACAGCGACGACAGTGTCATCCGCCTGCCGGGCGGACTTCCGGGCTTCGAGGACGAACACGAGTTCGTTCTCATCGACCAGCCGTCGCACCGGCCGCTGATGTTCTTTCAGAGCCTGCGTACGCCGCTTCTCTGCTTTCTGGCCCTGCCGGTGTTGTCCGTCGATCGTTCCTACCGGCTCGCGGTGTCGCCGGAGGATCTCGCTCTGCTGGGACTCGATACGTCCCGCCAACCAAGGATCGGCGAAGAGGTGATGTGTCTTTCCTTCATCGCCGCCGGCGAGGATCGCGCGCTCTCCGCCAATCTGCTTTCGCCGGTGGTGATCAATCTGAAAACGCGCATCGCGGTGCAGGCGATTCAGACCGGATGCCACTACAGCCATCGTCACCCGCTGATGGTGGAAGAACGGGAGCCGGCATGCTCGCAGTCCGCCGGCGGGGGGGCGAGTCGGTGGTGATCGGCGATGACATCGAGGTGGTGGTCCTCGAGGCCGGCGCCAACCGCGTCAGGCTGGGCATTCTCGCCCCTCGTGAAATACAGGTCTTTCGCAAGGAACTCGAACTGACGCGCCAGCAGAATCGCGCGGCGGCGTCCGCCGACATGATGAACATCCTCGGCAATCTCAGCCTGAAACGCCATGTTTAGCCTCGATCAGATCCTCCCGCGCCCGCTCCCGCCGATTCACGTCGTGGACGTCGGAGCGTCCGACCTTCCCGGCTGCCCGCCGGTGTACCAGCCACTGATGGAGAAAGGCGTCGCTCGGATTACGGGATTCGAACCCGTCGAAGAGGAATGCAGGAAGCTCAATGCCGCCGGCGATTCGGTTCACAACTACCTGCCCTACGCGGTTGGGAACGGTCGCCCCGGAACGTTCCGCCAGTGCAACTTTCCGGCGACCAGTTCGCTGTTCGAACCGAACCGCGTCCTGCTCGATCGCTTTCAGAATCTCGGCGAGGTTACACGGGTCGTCCGCGAGTTCTCCATCGAGACGCACCGTCTTGACGACATACCCGAACTTGCGGCTGTCGACTACATCAAGCTGGACGTGCAGGGCGCGGAGTGCGATGTCATCGAAGGGGCCGCGCGCACCCTCGCGTCCACGCTGGTGGTCCATACCGAGGTGGAGTTCGTGCCCCTGTACATCGGCCAGCCGCTGTTCGCGGAGGTAGATCAGGCACTCCGCCGCAAGGGCTTCTGCTTTCACCGTTTCGCGGGCCTGGCAGGCCGCACTTTCAAGCCCATGATCACCCGCAACGATCCCAACGCCCTGCTCAGCCAGATGCTCTGGGCCGACGCCGTTTACGTGCGCGACTGGATGCGCTGGGAGTCTCTCACTGCGGAGCAGTTACTCAAGGTCGCCCTCATCCTGCACGACGTCTACGCGTCCTTCGACATCTGCATGATCGCGCTGGCGCAACTGGATCGCAGAACAGGGAGCGCACTCTGCGGCCGGTATCTGCAACGGCTGCAGGGCGAGGCGGGGCCGCCGCCCGCGATCGATTCTCCATCGGTCCGGAAACGCGAATCGGGAGGCGGGAGGTGAGGAAAAGCGCCCAGTTCATCTCCCAATGTCTGAAGGAAGCGCAGGGGTGCCTTCGTCACGGCAACACGCGCCACGCAGCCGAAGCTCTCGACCGCCTCAACGGCTCTGCGCCGCACGATCCCGAGGCGCTTGGACTCTATGGGCGGCTGCTGCACGAGTGCGGCCGCTCCTCCGTCGCCGTACCCGTCCTCGAGCGCACCATCCAGCTCGCCCCGCACGAGGCCGCCCACTGGTGCAATCTGGGCGCGGCCTGTCAGGCCACCGGCAACCCGGCGGCGGCCGTGGAGGCATATCATCGCGCCATTGCCCTCGACCCGTCGGGTTGGGAAGCGTACTTCAACCTCGGCAACCTCCTCGAGATCGTTGGAGACTACCCCCGGGCGGAAAGTTGTCAGCGCCTCTGCGTTCAGCGAAATCCGGACTACGCGCCTGGCTGGGCGGCGCTGGCCCGGCTTCTTGCGCGCCAGGGCCAATACGAGGAAGCCATCGCCTGCTTTGAAAAATCGCTGGGCATCGCTCCCACGCCCGGAGCTTATTGCAACCTGGCTCAGACGCTCGCGAACTGCCGCCGCTTTCCTCTCGCCCTCGCCGCAGCCAGCAAAGCGATCGCTCTGGACTCGCTCTACAGCCGCGGTTATTATCAGGCGGCTAAAGCGCTGGCGGCGATGGACCGGATCGCCGGAAGCAGGAAGGCCTACGAAGCCGCGCTCGTCCTCGACCCGGACTCTACTGAGGCAATGGAGGGCCTCGCCAGGGCCGCGCAAATGCTCGCGGAGCCCGAAGAGGCGGTGCGCTGGTACGTGCGCGCCAGGGAACTCCAGCCCGCGAGCATCAGCACTTATTCGGGCCTCCTGTTCACCCTGTCGGCGAATGCGGCGGCCTCTCCCGAGCGCCTGCTCGAGGTGCATCGGGACTGGGCGCGAATGTACGCCGCGAAGTTCCCGCGATTTCGGCACACACCGCAACCTCGGGAAGCGGACCGGAAACTCCGCATCGGCTTCCTCTCCGGCGATTTTCGCGAGCACTCCGTCCGCTTCTTCATTGCCCCCATCCTGCGCGGTCTGGATCGCAGCCAGTTCGAAGTGGTCTGTTACTCGAACTGCCCTTTTGCCGACGCCGGCACGTTACAGATCCAGCCCCTCGCCGACGGATGGTACAACGTTGCGCCCTGCAAGGACGACGAACTGGCCGAGCGCATTCGGAGCCACGGCATCGACATCCTTTTCGATCTCTCCGGTCACACCCAGGATAACCGTCTGCTGGTGTTCGCGCGCAAGGCCGCGCCGATCCAGATTTCTTATCTCGGTTATCTGGGCACCACCGGTCTGGAGGAAATGGATTACTGGATCACGGACTGGATCGTTCACCCCGCCGATACCCTGCAGAGAACCACCGAGCGTATCTGGCGGCTGCCGCGCTGCTGGGTGGCCTACGAGCCGTTCGCCGACGCACCCGCCGTGGCCGTCCGCGACTCCGGCGCGCCCATCACGTTCGCCTCGTTCAATGCGCTGCAGAAGCTCGGCCCGCCGTCCATCCGCCTCTGGGCACGGGTTCTCGCGGCGCTGCCGGAATCGCAGCTGCTCATCAAATCCCACGGGCTGGATAATCCGGAGGAGAGGGCCATCGTGACGCGGCGTCTGGCGGATGCCGGGGTGGCCGCCGAGCGCGTGACGCTCCTGGGCCGTATTCCTTCGCGCGCGGAGCATCTGGAACTATTCAGCAAGGTGGATATCGCTCTGGACACCACCCCGTGGGCCGGAGGAACGACGACGGCGGAGACGCTGTGGATGGGCGTTCCCCTCGTCACCCTGCCCGGTCCGCTGATGCCTTCGAGAATGAGCGCGAGCATGCTGCACGCCGTTGGGCTCGACGATCTCGTCGCGCGCGACGAGGCCGATTTTGCGCGCATCGCCGTCCAGCTCGCACGCGATCCCGACAGGCGATCGAGGCTTCGGCTCGAACTCCGTGGCCGCATGGCCGCATCGCCCCTCTGCGACGGTCCGGGACTGGCGCGAGAGATGGGCATCGCCTTCCGCCAGATGTGGAGGATCTGGTGCGGCCAGGCCGCCGCACAGGGGAGCGCGCCGTGATCCGCTGGGGCATCCACTCCTCCGTCGTCATCGACATTCAGGGAGAGGCCACCATCCCCGCCACCACGGTCATCGAACCAGGCTGCGTTTTGTACGGTGGCCGGAACTCGGTGTTCCGCTTCGGCGAGGAGAATACCATCTACCCTTCCTGCGTTTTTCGCCTCGACCGCGGCAGCATCGTCACCGGGAAACGCGTCTCGTTCAGCCCCGGCTGCATGATCTATGAAACCCGCGCGGGGCTCACCATTGGCGACTGCACCATGCTCGCCGCGGGCGTTACCATCTGCGGGGTTCAGCACGGCTTCGGCGATCTCAGCCTGCCCATCCGCGATCAGAAGACTGCGGAGCTGCCCATCGAGATTGGCGCCGATGTCTGGATCGGGATGGGCGCCATCATCCTTCCCGGCGCGAAGATCGGAGACGGCTGTGTGATCGGAGCAGGATCCCTCGTGCGCGGCGCCGTGGAGCCATACACCGTTGGATACGGCACGCCCTTCCGTTCTCGCAGGCGGCGAACCGCAACCGAGCCAACCCTGATGGAGGGGTTACTTCCGCTGGCGGCGGCGCTCAATGACGCTGCCGGCCCCGTTTCGGCGTCTGGTACTCCGCCGAGGATGGAACCATTTCAGGGTCGCGAGACGCAAAAAAGCTGAAATCCCTCTCCCTGAGGCGCGAAATGGCTGTAACGGCACCGAACGGGGCCGCGGCCGGCAGGGACGCCGGGATTTCAGATATAGGGACGTACACAAATGATCTCCATTCAAACCAACGTAGACTCGTTGATCGCGCAGCAGGACCTGAGCGTGAACAACGCGTTTCAAAGTCAGGCGATCGAGCAGTTGTCGTCCGGCTACCGCATTAACAGCAGTGCCGACGACGCGGCCGGCCTCGCCGTTGCCAACCAGTACCAGAGTGACATCGTTGAGTTGCAGCAGGGCGTGCGGAACGCCAACGACGGTCTCAGCCAGTTGCAGATCGTGGACGGCGGCCTCGGCAACATCAGCACCATGCTGGACCGCATGAAGACTCTGGCCACCGAATCGGCCACCTCCACCTTCACCGGCAACCGCACCACCCTGAACAACGAGTATCAGGACCTCATCAGTGAAATCACGCGCCAGGCGGACAACATCCAGTTGAACTCCGGCGGCAACCTGAACACGCAGCTCAATGTATACATCGGTGGCGCGCGCACCAGCAACACTGCCGGCACCGGTCTGGTCAACATCAACCTGGCCGGCGCCACCAACGGCGTGGATTCCAACAGCCTCCACCTGACCGGCACCAGCGTGCTCGGCGGCACTGTCGGCGGCGTTTCCCTGAGCGGCGCGGCCGTCGCGCTCGACAACCCGAACAGCGTTTTCCTGGCGGGCGGCACGCAGACCTACACCTTCAACTATGTGGATGCCAACGGCAACACGCAGACGCGCCAGGTAACGGTCAGCGGCGGCTCGAGCGGCGTCAATGGCACCAACGTTCTCACCCAGCTCAACAACGGTCTGGCCGGCACCGGCATCACCGCGTCCACCAACAGCACCACCGGCAACCTCCAGTTCGCCGGAGATGTGGCCTTCACCGCGAGCGTCGGAACGGCGACCGCTGGAACTGCGGCCTCGACTAATGGAGGATTGCTGGTGAACACGTCCGAATACAACCTCACCCAGAACTTTACCGCCTTCGCGGCCGGCACAGGCACCGCCGCCGCTGAGAACTTCACCATCAGCAACGGCACCGATACGGCCAACGTCGCACTGACCGCGGCGAATGCCAGCACCCTGTCGGCGGCCATCTCCTACATCAACGCCCAATTGACGACTGCGGGCATCACGGATGTCAGCGCGGTTTCCAACGGCGGCGGCAACGGCATTTCCTTCCAGGGTTCGAGCAACTTCGCCGTGGTGGAATCCGGCTATACGGCCGGGGCGAACGGCGGTTCCGGCGCGTTGTTCGGCGCGGTGGGTAATCAGGCCGTCACCGCAGCCGCAAGCGGCGGCAGCGCTACCAGCTACGCTCAGGCGGCCATCACCGCCATCAACGCCGCCGTCACCGCGCTCGGCCTCGTCCAGGGCGCCGTTGGAGCGGGCGAGAACACGTTGAACTACGCCATCTCCCTGGCCCAGTCGCAGGTGACCAACTTCACGTCTGCCGAGAGCCAGATCAAGGACGCCGACGTGGCCTCCGCGGCCGCCAACCTGAGCAAGGCCCAGGTGCTGGAGCAAACTTCCGTCGCCGCGATGGCCCAGGCCAACTCGGCGCCGCAGATCATTCTGAAGCTCCTGCAGTAAACGCTGTGTGGTTGGTGCTTCGGGCTCCCCATGGGGAGCCCGAGCCCCTCCTCCGTACTAAGCAGTAGACCCTAAAGAAATCGCGGCTTCGGGCCGATCTTACCTAAGAGAACGGCCCGATATGTCAACGTGTACCAAGGGTGCTGCCGGCAATCCCACCTCTTCCGCCGGCTCCAGCGCCCTTGTTGTGTCTTCGGACACGCCCCGCCTCCACACCCATCATTCTGGGCCCTTCCTACAACTTTGCGCGCTTTCCGCTCAACGGCGGCAACCACGCATGGCATCAGGTGAACCCGCGGCTCTCCACACCGTTTGGAGACGACTGCGGCGGCTCCAGCACGGAGCCATCTCCGGCAGGGACGCCAAAATCTCATGATATAGGGACGTAGACAACATGATTTCCATTCAAACCAACGTAGACTCGTTGATCGCGCAGCAGGACCTGGACGTGAACAACGCGTTTCAAAGTCAGGCGATCCAGCAGTTGTCGTCCGGCTACCGCATCAACAGCAGTGCCGACGACGCGGCCGGCCTCGCCGTTGCCAACCAGTACCAGAGTGACATCGTTGAGTTGCAGCAGGGCGTACGCAACGCCAACGACGGTCTGAGCCAGCTGCAGATCGTGGACGGCGGCCTCAGCAACATCAGCACCATGCTGGACCGCATGAAGACTCTGGCCACCGAATCGGCCACCTCCACCTTCACCGGTGACCGCACCACCCTGAACAACGAGTATCAGGACCTCATCGGTGAAATCACGCGCCAGGCGGACAACATCCAGTTGAACTCCGGCGGCAACCTGAACACCAACCTGAGTGTCTACATCGGCGGCAATCGCACCAGCAACGCCGCCGGCACCGGTGTGGTCAGCATCAATCTGGCCGGCCCCAGCAACGCCGTGGATGCCAACAGCCTCCACCTGACCGGCACCAGCGTTCTGGGGGGCACCGTTGGCGGCGTCTCGCTGAGCGGCGCGGCCATCGCGCTCGACGACCCGAACACCGTTTTCCTGGCGGGCGGTTCGCAGACCTACACCTTCAACTATGTGGATGCCAACGGCAACACGCAGACGCGGCAGGTGACGGTCAGCGGGGGAGCCAGTGGCATCGACGGCACCGATGTTCTCACCCAGCTCAACAATGGTCTGGCCGGCACGGGCATCACCGCGTCCACCAACAGCACCAACGGCAACCTCCAGTTCGCCGGAGACGTGGCCTTCACCGCCAGCGTGGGATTCGAGACCGCCGGGAACCCCACGGCCACTGGAAACGGGACGCTGGTGAACACATCCGAGTACAACCTGACCCAAAACTTCACACCGTTTTTCGACATGGGAGGCACCAACACCGCCGGCGCCGAGAACTTCACCATCAGCGATGGCACCGACACCGCCAACATCTCGCTCACTGACTTGAACGCCTACTCCCTGGCCGCCGCTGTCGCCGCGATCAACACCGCGTTGCAGGGGGCGGGCATCACGGATGTCAGCGCGATTTCCAACGGCCTTGGCACTGGCATCTCCTTCCAGGGGGCGGCGAACTTCAGCGTGGTGGAATCCGGTTATACTGCGCCCGCCGGCACCGGGGAGGGCGTGCTGTTCGGTGCCCCTGGCGACCAGACGGTCACCGCGGCGGCAAGCGGCGGCAGCTCCACATCCTACGCCCAGCAGGCCATCACCGCCATCAACAACGCCGTCACCGCGCTCGGTCTGGTCCAGGGCTCTGTCGGCGCGGGCGAGAACACGCTGAACTACGCCATCTCTCTGGCCCAGTCGCAGGTAACCAACTTTTCAGCGGCCGAAAGCCAGATCAAGGACGCGGACGTGGCCGCCGCGGCCGCCAACCTGAGCAAGGCGCAGGTGCTGGAGCAGACCTCCATCGCGGCCATGGCGCAGGCCAACTCGGCGCCCCAGGTCGTTCTGAAGCTCCTGCAGTAAGGACTGCGGGAATGAGCGCTTTCGGACCCTGACGGGAGTGCGAAACCAGTATTGCGCGCGGCGCAGTACCCCCTACAGGAATAGCCGTTTCAGGCCGATTTCCTGTCAGACGGCCATTGGTCCGTCTTAACGCGAGTTTCCACGGGAAGCAGGCAGAAAATGTCAACCAGCGCCACCAGCGCCGCCAGCAGCAGCAGCAATCCGGCGACTTTCACCGGTTCCAGCGCCTTCACCGCGCAACTGGCCCAGGTCATCGCCAACGCCGTCGCCAACGCGTCCATCCCCATGGACAACCTCGAAACCGAGCAGACCACCCTGCAGGGCCAGCAGAGCGAGTTGCAGACGCTGATGAGCGATTTCACTTCGCTCGGCACCGCTCTCAGCAATGTCGACAGCTCCACCGGATCGAGCTCCTACAACGCCACGGTGAGCAACACGTCGGTGGCTTCGGCCACGGTGAGTTCCGGCGTTCTCGCCGGCAGCTACACGCTGGACGTGAGCAATCCCGGGTCTCAGGACACCGTGATGAGCGGAACCACGGAAGGTGAAACCACGGTCACCGACCCGACTCAGGACAACATCAGCTCCAGCACGACGTTCACGCTGGTGGTGAACGGAGAGGATTACACCATCAGCGACTCCGACGGAACGCTGGACGGGCTGGTAAACGCCATCAATTCCAGCGGCGCCAACGTGCAGGCCACCGTCGTCAACGTGGGCAGCAATTCGTCGCCGGATTACCGCCTGACGGTGCAGGCCCTCGACTACAACTCGAACGACAATATTCAGCTTCTCGATCCCACCAACAACAACGACAACCTCCTGAGCGTCACCCTCGCCGCGGGGGCGGACGTCGAATACACCGTGAACGGGCAGCCCGCTTCGCCCAACCCGCCCACCCAGTCCACATCGAGAACCCTCACGTTGTCTCCTGGCCTGACCGTCAATGTGCTGGGCTCGGGCACGGCGACGATCACCGTCTCCCAGGACGGATCGAGTATCGAAAACGCCCTGTCGTCCTTCGTCACCGCCTACAATGCGGCGATGGCCGAAGTGAACAAGAATCGCGGCCAGGCCGGCGGCGCGCTCACCGGCGACAGCAGTATCTTCAGCCTGAGCGAGGCACTGAACCAGATCGTGAATTACCAGGGTTCCTCGGGCGACATTACATCGATGGCCGCCATCGGGCTGACCTTCGACACGAATGGCAACCTGGACTTCGACTCCTCCACTTTCGAACAGGCCTCCAGCACGGACATGACCGATGTGCTGAACTTTCTCGGCTCCATCTCCGGCGACAACGGCTTCATCGGCGCGGCAAACGACATTCTCACCGGCATCAACGATCCGACCAACGGAATCCTCGCCCAGGAAAACAATACTTTCACCACCGAGCAGACTAATCTAAGCAGCCAGATCAGCGACGATCAGTCGAATATCACCACCCTGCAACAGAACCTGCAGAACCAGATGGCGGCGGCGGACGCCGCGATTGCAGCCCTCGAGCAGCAGGCCTCCTACATGCAAATGATGTTCCAGACGGAGAACGCCAATGCCCAGCTCGGATTCTGAGCGCACAGCGCGGTGCGCGCCCATTGAGGACAAGCAAGCCGGCACAGGGCGGAGCCACCCACAGTGCGAGCCGAGTAAAGCCGGCGGTCCGCTCCGTTGTGGCGGCGCTGCGGTGCGCGCGACTTCGGCAAGCGATACGGCGCAGAAACTCGCCGAAGCCATTGCCTTCGGGGATGTCGAAGGGGCGCAGACGCTGCTTGCCGCCTTCCAGAACGAAGTGATCGCACGCGCCGGCGCGGCCCAGTCCCCTCTGGAGCGCGAAGTTCTTCTGGAGGAAGCAATCCGCTCCACGAAGACGCTCCTGCATCTGGCACGCTCGCTGCGCGCCTATGCCAGCGCCAGCCTGCGCGAAACCAATCTTCAGCTCGGCTATCGCAGACCCTCCGAGACGCCGCGCACGTGGCGTCTGGAAGCCTAGCTGGCGGCCCGGCGGTCATTCGGTCAGTAGCGCCAGCATGGGCGCAGCTCGTCCATCACCAGGACGGCGCGGATATAGGTGCGGCCGATGGAGGCAATCGCCAGCGATCGGATCCTGCGCACGCCGAGCAGTGCTACCGCCTGATCGAGGGTTTTGATATCGGCCGCGAAACTGAACAAAGGCGAGTTGGCGTAGCGAATGATCTCGGCGGAGAGCGCCGGATCGCTGCGCAGAAGGTACATCAGGTCGGCGATAGCCGCTCTCTCATCCGAAACGACGCGCAACAACCCGGCGGCCACCGGAGGGAACGCCGGCATCTTCTCCAGCGCGCTGGTGTTCATGGCCGATTCGCCCTATCCCGAGATCGGTCCTTTGGGCTCAGGCATTAGCACACCGGACGCCGGGGTGCGTCCGTTGTGCGCAGTTTCAGGGAAAGCGCACAGGACGCGGCGGCGTCCATCCTGCAGGCCCGCAACCGGACGCCGGGGTGCGTCCGTTGTGCGCGGTTTCAGGGAAAGCGCACAGGACGCGGCGGCGTCCATCCTGCAGGCCCGCAACCGGAGGCCGAGGTGCGTCCGTTGTGCGCGGTTTCAGGGAAAGCGCACAGGACGCGGCGGCGTCCATCCTGCAGGCCCGCAACCGGACGCCCGGCCGTGTCCGTTGTGCGCAGTTTCAGGGAAAGCGCACAGGACGCGGCGGCGTCCATCCTGCAGGCCCGCAACCGGACGCCCGGCCGTGTCCGTTTGTGCGCGGTTTCAGGGACAGCGGTTTCTCAGGCAAGGTCCACGGAGAAATCGGCGCAGCCGGCGCGACTGACAATCTGCAGGCGGGCCTTTTGGCCGGGCACGTCCGGCGGCCACCACGCTATGTCGTACCGGTTCAGGAGGCCAGCGAAGATCCTGGCGAGGCCATCGGCGATGCCCTCGGCGGGCCACCGCGAGAATGTCCCGCCGCTGCCAGCGCAGATCCGCGCCAGCTCCGTGGCATCTTCGGGACCTGCCGGCAGGACACCGTGCAGGATGACCTTCTCGGCGGAGAGCCGCTGCTCCAGTTCGGCCAGTTCGTCTTCGGGCGCCATCGCGCCGGGGTGAAGACAAACGAAGAGATGCCGCTCGCCGGCGCTGCGGGACAGAATCTCGATTACTTTTTCGGCGCTGACCAGAACATCGCGCGAGGCCTCATTCCTGTGGCCGGGCCCATCGATGAACTTCTCGATGATCTCGGGGGCGGCCAGAAAGCCTCGGTTTTTGCGCAGATGACTCATGATGAGTGGGTCCTCTGAGCGCATGGCCGCCAGATTCGGGCCGTCCTCGGGTTCGAGCGAATCGTCGCAGCAATAGCGGTCCACCGACCAAAGGTCGGCCTTCCGCCGGATTCCCATACAGGCGCGGAGAGCGCTCTCGATGGCGATGGCATAGGGATCCGCGCGCGACAGAATCCGCGGAATGACGAATCCGCTGACCATGACATCGGGCTCGCCATGGTGAACCGCGGAATAGCGGGTCACCGGGCGGCCATCCTCCTCGATCACGAAGTCCGTGGGAGCGAGCGAATCGAGTGTCCGGTGGTCGCGCGGCAGCAACCCCAGCTCCATCCTGCGCTCATTCAAACCCGAACTGGCGAAATTCAGCACCTCGACGTGCAGCTTCCCGGCCTGCTCCAGAAGGGCGACGTTGCGGCGGATGTGGGCCAGCGCCCGAATGACCATGGCCCGGCAGCGCGGTGGATCGGTCCGGAAAACGGAATTCAGGTAGCCGAGGAAGCGCGGATCGCCGGTCTCGCCCATGACCCAGCGGGCCGAAAGACGCTGGGCTTCGCCGCTGTGTTCGGCCAGTTCAAAGATTCGCGGGATGCAGCCGACGTCACCCAGCCGATAGAGGCCAATCAGCCCATTGGCCACCACACGGCTGTGTGGCGAGCGGAGTGCGGTATCCAGCACCTTACGCATCTCCGGTGTGTCGATGGCCCACACCGACTCCACGGCGCTGGCCTGCACCCGAGCATCCGGGTCCAGCAGCCTGCGCATCACCCAGTCTGCGTTCCTGCCTGCACGCCCCAGGATGAGCGTCGCTTTGGAACGCACGTATGGATCGGCATGGGCCAGCAACAGAGATCGCGCCTTCAGGATGTGCTGCCCGCCGTCCAGAGCGCCGATGATTCCCAGCAGGTGGCGCAGCCGCAGGGAGCTTCCACCCGCCGAGAGCTCCTCCGAAACCAGCTCTCCCAGACGAAGATCCACCGGTTCGCCCCGCACCAGGGCCTCCTTTGCCCGGGGGACAGCTTCCTCCACCGAGCAGCGCAGGGGATCGGCGATCTGCTCAACGAGCGCGGCAAAGTCGACCTGGGGCGAAGTTATGGCCATCTTCAGGCGGTTCCACCAGGGAGGGCACCGCTGATAACCTTATCGACTGTCAGGGGCGAAAGTTCGCTCGAATACAGATTGTTCAGAGCAGTGAAATCGGCCTGGCCTCAGTTCCGGTGGACAGCGTCAGGCCGGGTTCTTCGCTGGGCGGGAGGTTGATCAGCCGCGGCTTGATCACGATGAGCGCATCGGTGAACGACTTGTCGCGCGTGTTGGTGGAGAGCAGCGGACCGAGACCGGGGACGCTGCCGAGAGCGTAGACTCCGCCCAGCGTGGACGCATCCATCCGGCTCACCAGCCCGGTCAGGACAGCCCACTCACCCTCGTGCAGGCGGACCGTGGACTGGAATTTGCGGTTGTTGATGGTCGGTATGCCGTTCGCATCCACCTGGCCCAGCAGCGTATAGGATGCTTCCACCTGCAGGGTCACCTCATTCATGCCGTGAATGTACGGCGTCACCTTCAGTTCCAGTCCGAGGTCCTGGAACTGAATGGTCGGCGGCGGAACGCCGGTCTCGCCCGGCTGGGCTCCGATGAACGTGCTGGTTACCAGAGGATACTTGCTGCCCACGTTCAGCGTTGCCGCCTGCCCCTGTTCGGCGATCAGACGCGAGCGCAGCGCCGTGGTGGTCAACGAATCAGTCACGTTGGCGAACAGGCTTGCACTGGCCACCCCGATTCCGAACAGCGTCGCGCCGCCGCCAAAGGCAAGGAAGTTCGGGGAACCGGAGGCGATGGCGGTTGGGCTAATGTAACGAGTGATCTGGCCGAGAAAGGCCATGGGGAACGAGTTCGGCAGGCCGAGGCCCCATTGCAGCGATTTCGACGAATCGACGCTGAGCAGATCCACTTCCAGCTCCACCTGCGCGTGCGGGCGCATGAGATCCTCGGCCAGCGCCTGCGCCGGCCGCACCCTGGAGACGTGATCGCGCAGGACGAGGATGCGGTTCGTGGTGTCCACCATGAGTTGCTTTATGTCCATGGTGGAACGGATGGCGGTGGCGATCTCCTGGAGGTCCTGGGTGCTGAGCGTCTCGGGGATGGGGATGGCAACGGTGACGGTCCGCTCGAACTGCTGGCGCTTGGCGGGGGTGTCGGCGGCGACAAAGATCAGGCGGTCGGCGATGGGGATGATGAAAGCGCCGGTCGCCTCTTCGAGGGCACGCAAGGCGGTGCGGTAGTCTGCCTGTTCCAGCTCGAAATGGATGGTCGGGGTGGGTTTGAATTCGGAGTCGAACGTCGCCAGCAGACCATAGGCTTTCGCGACCTCTTCGAACAGGGATTCGGCGTTGCCGCGCAGATCGATGTTCCGAACTCCGGGGGTGGCGTTGAGGTCCGTGGGAGGAAGCGGCTGCCGGGCTTCGGCGGCATCTTTGGGCGTCACCTCGCCGAACAGGCTTTCGTCGAGGCCGGCACCGGGTTTGGGCTCTTTCCGAATCGCCTCCGACTTCTGCCGGAAGTCCGTGTCGGCGCGGGCCATGTTTTCGAAAGACTTGACCCGCACAGCGTAATCCAGATTGCTGGGATCGAGCGCATATGCCTGCGAATAAAGCACATAGGCGCGCGCAGTGTCGCCTTTTCGCTCCGCTTTGGCGGCGGCGTGGGCCAGTTGGCCGGCGGCGTCGGTAGCATCGCTGGCGGCCGCCAGACCGCACAGAAACACCGCCAGCGCTATGCCCGAACGGACCTGCACACAAGGCCTGACGAGGCGGAGGTTCCGAACGTGTATAAACAAACCTCCGAAGAGAGCCGATAAACCGTACAGGCATGCCTGTCACACTCGCGCCGGCGCGTCCGGCTTTTGCTCCACCCGTGCCGCAGACCGTTGAGGAACTCGGCATTCCCCACGCGCTGATGGTCGATCTGGTGATGCGGCGGTCGCTGCTCGAAGGTGGCAGCACGCTGCAATCGCTGGCCACGGCGCTGCGCGTCTCCGTCCCCATCGTCGCCGCCATCTTTCAGCACCTGCGCAGCCAGCACCTGATTGAAGTGAAGGGCATGGCCGGCAACGACTATAACTTCACGTTGTCGGCTAACGGGAAAAGCCTCGCCGCGGAGCGATTTCAGCTCAGCCAGTACGCCGGCGCGGCGCCGGTTTCGCTGCGCGATTACAGCATCGCCACCAAGGCCCAGACCGCCCGTGTACAGATTGACCGCAGGACGCTGCGCCAGGCTTTCTCCGACCTGGTTGTGCCGGATAACCTGCTGGACCAGCTCGGGCCGGCGCTGATTTCGCAGAACTCCATATTCGTTTACGGGCCCACCGGCAACGGCAAGACCAGCCTGGCGGAACGCATGCTGCGCGTGTATTCGGACACGGTGTACCTGCCCTACGCGGTGGAAGTGGACGGCCAGGTGATCAGTCTGTATGACCCGGTGGTCCACCAGAGGGTGGAAACGGAAGATGCGGAAGTGGACGCGCGCTGGATTCTCTGCCGGCGGCCGTGCATCGTGGTGGGCGGCGAGCTCATTCCCAGCATGCTGGAGCTGCGTCTGGACGAAACCTCGGGCATCTATGCCGCGCCGCTGCAGATGAAGTCCAACAATGGCATCTTCATCATCGACGACTTCGGCCGGCAGCTCATGTCCCCGCGCGATCTGCTGAACCGCTGGATTGTGCCGCTCGACCGGCGCGTCGATTACCTCATGCTGCGCTACGGCGTGAAGTTCCAGATTCCGTTCGAGCTAATGGTGGTGTTTTCGACCAACCTCGACCCCAGCGACCTGGCCGACGAAGCCTTCCTGCGCCGCATCCACAACAAGATTTTCGTGGACGCCGTGGATGCGCGGTCGTTCGACCTGATCTTCCAGCGGGTGGTGGGCGCCAAGGGCATTGTGGCCGAGCCGGACAGCTCCGAGTATCTGCGCGAGCTGTGCCTGCGCGACGGCCGCACCGAGTTGCGCGCCTGCTATCCCGGCGACATCTGCAATATTCTGGCTTCGATCGGAAGATACGAAGGCCGCCAGCCCATCATGACCCGCAGCGAGCTGGAGCGCGCCACGGCGCTGTACTTCGCACGAAGCTGAGGGGGCGGCCGGGGGGATCGCGCCGCCCAACGGGTGGAGCCTGCAAGGATGCCAAAGCCGTCCCCGCCCCATCTGCGCGAGGCGTACACTCTGCTATCGTTTTGTTTACATGACCTCGACGGCGAGGCGGGTACTGTTGTTCGTGACCATCGGCTGCATGATTGCCTCTCAGCCGAAGGCCCAGGATGGCTCTCTCCAATTGCCCCGGAGCAGCGTAGCGGTCTTACACAACGGATGGACGGCTATTTGAAAGCACACCGCTTACGAGACTGGGCCAAGCTTTTCGAATTCACTTCTGATGCCGCCCGAGGAGGCGTAAATCGGGATACATCCGTGGCGAAGATGAAAGCGGCGCATCAAAAAGACCTCTCGAACAGCCCTGACCTGCTCGAGTTCCTTCCAGCGCTCACGATGAAAGCCACAACGCAGAGTATGACGTATACGGCTGCGGCAAAGCCCAGCGCGAGCGGCAAGACTTCAACGGCATTGCGCTCGTTCATGTGGTCTTTGAGCACAACGACGGGTTCTTTTCGGGATGGACGTTCACGGAGTTTCCGAATGAGCCGTGCAGGAACCTTTCCGATCCCTCTTGGAAGGCCCCGGGCCCAATGGAATGGAACCGACCGCTTGAAGAACTACGGAGTCCAGCGGGCGTGCCATTCCTTATCGACGGCTCGAAGAAGTGACTGTTGCGGCTGTGGCTGCCTTGATTGATGTTCCACTTCGTATTTACAATGTAAATTGTGGAGTTCGATTGGGACGATGCCAACCGCCAACACATTGCGCGGCACGGAATCTCCACGGAGGAAGCCGAGGAGGCTCTCCAGATCGACCCGCTGGACGCCGATGTTCAGCAGCGCGCGGGGGAACAAAGGATACTCTGCTTTGGCCGGACGAAATTGGGCCGCCTGCTCACCGTCCTGTATGCCGAACGCCACGGCAGGGTCCGCGTCGTCACTGCGTACGAAATGACAAAAGCGCAGCAACGCCTGTACTTTCAGGAGAAATGACTATGCCGCGAAAACCGACCGTTATTCCACGATTCAAGACCGAGGCTGAAGAAGCTGCGTGGTGGGACGCTCATCCCGAAGTGGCGACAAAGATCATGGAGCGTGCAATCAGATCCGGCAAGGCGCGCCGCGCCATTCCATTGAAAACGGTGACCATGAGATTGCCGGTGCCCGATCTGAAAGCCGCGCAGGAACTCGCGGCCCGGAAAAGGCTGCCCTACCAGACCTACATCAAGATGCTCCTGCACGAAGCTCTCGAAAGGGAGCGCCGGCCAGCCTGATCGGGCTGCTCTCCCGACGCGAATGACGCGCGCCCGCACTACCGCTATTGAGGCCTGGCCTGCAGCAGAACCACCGTGATATTGTCCGGGCCCCCGGCGTCCCGCGCCGCCTCGATCAGGGCGTGGCATTTGGCCTCCATGTCGCCCTCGCCGGCGAGAATCCCGGCGATCGCTTCCGCCGGCACCACTCCGTGCAGGCCGTCGCTGCACAGCAGCACCTGCGTCCCGGGCTGCGGCTGCAGCGCGTATGAGTGCAGCCGTAGCGGAGTGCTGACGCCGATGGCCATGGTCAGGACGTGACGCATGGGATGGGTGCGCAGGCTCTCCTCATCGATGCCGAGGCGGCGGCCGACTTCCTGCACCCACGTCTGATCCTCGGTGATCGCGGCGAGGCCGTTTCCGTCGTACACATAAGCGCGGCTGTCGCCCACGCTGGCAATCAGCAGTTCGTTGCCGTTCTCGAGCGCGGCCACGAGCGTAGTGCCCATGCCCTCGAGCTGGGCATCCCCGGCGGCGGCCTCAATGACCTTCCGGTTGGCTTCCTGGAAGGCCTGCACCAGAGTTTCGCCGCCGGCGGCCGGTGAATTCATGATGGTTTCGACTACCGTCTCAACGGCCAGACGGGAGGCCTGCTCGCCGGCCTGCGCTCCGCCCATTCCGTCGGCCACCACATAGAGTCCACGGTCGCGGACGAGCGCGAAGTAGTCTTCGTTGTTGGGTCGCACGCAACCTGGATCGGACAGACCAATGGCCTCCATCATACGCGGCTTCCCGATTATAACCGGTGCCTCCGATGGCGCTCCGATGGCCTGCCCGGAGATCCCGGTGGCGGTGTCGGAGCCGCTCTCGGGCGCCGTGCGCCTGACGTCCCAGGGCAACCGTCCCTCGCGCGACGATGCGCCGTCCGCCGAGGCTGCCGCGGCATAAGCGGCGCGGAATGTATCGGCCGGACGCTCCGGCGAATTCGGAACGTCCTCCGTCAGGCGGGTTGTTTTCGACCAGCGGACTCTGACTTTCACGGCTGCTTCGGCTGCAGAATCGCCTTCAACTGGAACCAGGCGCTTTCCTCGTAGTTCGTCTTAAGACGTTCCAGACTTCCGGTGCGGGCGTCGCCGCGGCGCGGACCGCTCTTTTTCAGGCAGCGGTCCAGCAGCACCGGCGCGTCCTTGTCCTCCGGATCGCGCTCCAGCACCGCCCGGAACCGGTCGGCGGCGGCGGTGAAGTTGCCCTGCTTCCAGAGCGCGTAGCCGGTATTGAACTGGTATACCGGGTCGCTGGTGTCGCCGTCCAGTGCTTTTTGAAAGTTTTCGAGAGCGGTGGGTTCATTACGGCGCGACTCCGCCGCGCCCAGGTCGTTCAGCACCTCGTTGAGCGGGACGCTGGTGGCCACCTGCTGGAAGGCGGCTTCGGCGCCGGCGAAATCACCCATGGAATAGCGGGACAGGCCGAGCAGGAAACTGGCTTCGTTGTAAGGAGCGCTGTCGCGGGGCACCTTCGCGAACCAGTCGGCGGCGGTCCGGTAGTCCTTCGCGGCGAAGTTCACGCGGCCCAGCTCGAAAGCGGCCTGGGAATAGCCCGGATTCAGCCGGATGGCCTGCCCGAAGAGCTTGCGTTTTTCGTCAGTGGACGACGCGAGAAGACCACGAATGTACGATTCGATGGCGTCCACGCGTACCACGGGATTGCGCCGGTTGAAGTCGGCCTCGCTCGGCGTGGTCGCCGGGACCACCAGGGTGAGGGCCTGCCATGCGAGATGGCGCTGCAGTACCGCGAGATCCTCGAGTGCGCCGACTTCGCTGAATTTCGGGCCTTCGCGGGCCTGCTTCAGTTCGAGAACGCGCGCGGCGATGCTGAGCGTGCCGCGGGTTTTCGCCGCGCTGGCCGATGCCGCCGGGGCCGGCCTGAGGTCGAAGTCGCCATAGATGACCTGATCGGCGTCCAGCGATTGCCCGATGCGAATGACCGACGCCTCGGTCAGGGTTACGTGGGAGTGAAATTCGAGGCGGCGGTACGCTTCCTCGCGGTCGTCGCGCGAGAGCGCGATCATGCCCTGGGAAGAGAAGGCTTCGCGGACGGTCTCCGCGATGCTTTCGCCGATCCAGTCGAGGCTGGGCTTGCCGGAGTCGTTGAAGAAGGGCAGAACCAGCACGGTGTCCGCGCGGAGCAGCGCGGGAGAGAGAAGAATCAATGGGAGCAGCGCCAGCGGCCGCGGCACGACTTCAGTGTATCGCGGGGCGTCTGAGATAATTCCAGTTGAGGTTCCGCCTGGACCGCCGCACGTTTTTGTCGGCAACGCTGCTGGCGCCCGTCAATGCAGCTCTCCACGGCTCGCCCGCGACCCTGACGCTGCATCGGGAGCGGCCGATCGCCGACATGCCCGGCGACTACACGGGTCTCAGCTACGAGACATCGCAACTCTCGGAGCCGGAGTTTTTCTCGGCATCCAGCAAGAGCCTGGTGGCACTGTTCCGGTCGCTTAGCCCGCGCGGAGTTTTGCGCCTGGGCGGGAACTCGAGCGAGTTCTGCTGGTGGAAGACAAGCACGTCGGCCATGGCGCCCGTGGTGAAGCCCCCGTCCGGACCTCTGGAGCGCAACTGGATGCCGCACGCGTTGACGGCCATCACGCCCGAGGCGATCGACCAACTGGCCGGCTTTCTGGATGCGACCGGGTGGAGTCTCATTTACGGATTGAATCTGGGCACGGGAACCCCACAGCGGGCCGCCGAGGAAGCGGCCTATGTGGCGAAGAGAATCGGGCCGCGCCTGCGGTACTTTCAGATTGGCAACGAGCCGGAGTATTACGGTAAACCCACCAATCAACTGCGGCCTGCAGGCTGGGGTTTCGCCGCCTGGTTTGAGCAGTGGCTGCAGTTCGCCCGGGAGGTGACCGCGCGCGTGCCGGGCGCGAAACTGGGCGGCCCGGATGTCGGGTCGGACTCCGCCTGGGTCGCGGCCTTTGCGAAGCAGGCCCCCGCTGCGCTGAAGGATTCGATAACCGAGTGCACCGGCCACTACTACGCCATGGGTCCCCCCGACGATCCAGGTGTCAACATCGAGCGTCTGCTGCGCCCGGATCCACGGATCGACGCCGGCATGGGCCGGATTATGCCCGCGGCACGCGACGCGAAGCTGCGCTTTCGCATGACCGAAGGCAACTCGTGTTATCGCGGAGGCAAACCCGGCGTAAGCGATGCGTTTGCTTCCGCACTGTGGGGCGGCGACTACATGCTGCACCTGGCGCGACTGGGATGCAGCGGCGTCAATTTCCACGGAGGCGGCGCCAGGCAGATCCGAGCCGCGCTGGGCGATCACTTGCCCGGCGAGACCCTGGCAAAGGACCGCGCAGGCGCGCAGGGCGGAACCTGGTACACGCCGATTGCCGGGGACTTCGCGAGGCCCCTGTACTACGGGATGGTGACGGCGAACCTGCTTGCCGGATTGACGCTGATTGAGTGCGATCTGGAAGCGTCGGGCGCGAACGCCACTGCGTATGCGGCAAGGACCCACGATGGAGTCCGCGTGTTGTTGTTCAACAAGGACGCGACCCGCGATCTGCTGGTGGAGATCCCCTGGGACAGAGCGGCGTCAGTGGCGGAAATCTGGCGCCTGACCGCGCCCGCGCTCGATGTCACTTCAGGCGTCACGCTGGCGGGCACGGAGATCCGCGCCAGCGTGGACTGGCATCCTGCCGAATACGAAAAACTGAAGCCCGAAGGGAATCGTCTCGCCGTCAATCTGCCGCATGCCAGCGCGGCTTCGGTCCTCATTTTCGGGTAAGCGAAAAGCAGCGGCTGTTTGGATTTGTATCGGTGTGTCGAAGCCAACACCTGGACTCCGGCCGGGTTTTCTGGATGGTGCAGCTGATGGAGGCTTGGTTTCTCGCGGATCCCGAGAGACTCAGAGAGTACGGTTCGAGCTTTTCGCCCTATTAAGGCTCGAACCGACGTCGAGAAAATCGCAAAGGACAAAGTCAACCCACTGTTGCGACAAGCGGCGAGGGATGTGGGAGGCTACGACGAGACTGGAGATGCGCCGAAGCTGCTCGCAATGATCAGGCCGGTTGTGGTGAGAAAAAAATCTCCCCATTGCCGTCGCTTTTTTGAATCCGTGCTGACAATGCTGGAATCCTGACGACCCTATTCCAGTCTCAGCGTGTACGGGCAGCCGTTCTCGCGGGCGGGGCGGCGGGTGGAGCGCGTGATGCGATCCATGGGCACGGTGACCAGTTCCTGCGCGTCCTGCCACGGATCGGGATAGAGCCTGACCTCGACGTTGGCATCGCCGGAGCGCAGCCGCTGGGCGTCGGACGAGGTCATGAAGCCCACCAGTTCCACCGATCCGTCGGCGAGCTTGTGAAACTCGAACGACTGGAAGCTCTTGTTCTGGAACAGCGGCGTCTGCTCGAAGTTGGGCGAATATGTGAATCCGTAGATGCCCGCGGGCAGCGCGGGAATCGCCGATCCGGCTTCATCGTTCTCGAGCGCGCGCAGGTTGCGGCTGGTTCGCAGATCGGTGGCTTGTTCGGCGGTCATAAACTTACATAAGGTACCAAACCGTGGCCTCACTGAACCAAACACAAACCGGGCTTCCCGCCGTGCCGCTGACGCTGGAGGGCGCGGCCGTACTGCATCAGATGTTGCGCGTGCGCTGGCCTGCGTGGAAAGCGCTCGGCGCGGCCGGGCAGGGCGAGATCGCGGCGGAAGCGATGGAGGTTCTCGCGGAACTGGAGGCCAACGCGCAGAGCGCCGCCTTCGCCACGCTGGGCCACAAGTCCGATTTGTTGCTGGTGCACTTCCGGCCGGCATTCGACGAGCTAAAGGCCATCGAGCTGCGGCTGGCGCGAACGCGGTTGTGGGATTACCTGGAACCCGCGCACTCTTACGTTTCCGTGGTGGAGCTGGGGCTGTACGAGTCCACCGCGAAAACGTACGGTTCGCTGGCCGAACGCGGCATCGCGCCGTTCTCGGAAGCGTGGGACGAGGAAATCGCAAAGGTGATCGCCCGCCAGAAGGAAGCCATGCGCCCGCGGCTTTTCCCCGAGATTCCGCCGGCTCGATACATCTGCTTTTATCCCATGGACCGCAAGCGCGCCGAGCAGCGCAACTGGTACACGCTGCCCATGGCCGAACGGCAGCGGCAGATGCACGAGCATGGCATGGTCGGCCGCCGGTACGCCGGCACGGTGAAGCAGATCATCTCCGGCTCCATTGGTCTCGACGACTGGGAATGGGGCGTGGACCTGTTCGCCGACGACCCGGTGATCTTCAAGAAGCTGATCTACGAGATGCGCTTCGATAAGGTCAGCGCCGTTTACGCACTGTTTGGCCAATTCTGGGTGGGCCTGCGCTGCCGGGCGTCGCAATTGGGCGCGCTGCTCAGCGGAACAGTGCCGGAGGCGCCAGGGGATGCTCCGCAGCCTGGCCACACACCGTGAGCTGGTAGAAATACGCGGGCACCGGACGATGCTGGAGAACACTCATCGCCGTTCGCTCCCAGGATGCGTAGGGATCGAGGAAGATGTCGCGCTCCGCGCGCCCGGCGCAGGCCTCCGATTGCAGGCGCGTGATCGCTTTGCCGGGTGAGATGTCCCGCGTGTTGCGCACCATCCAGACGGTTGGAGCGGCGCGCACGGGGCCGCTCAGGCCGGGAACGTCGCCGGCATAAGGGGCGACAGCCGGAGTCCGCCCGGACAAATGCGCGGAGATCGCCTGGAAGTCGGTGTCGTACATATCGAGGACGATCAGGTCCCGAGGCTGGGCGTTGCCGTTGAGCGTCGCGGCGATTTGCGGAATCGGCGCCACGTATCCGAGGTTCAGGAAGTTCTCCTGGCGAAAATACATCGCATACGAGGTCGCGTACGAGAGCAGGATCGCGGCCGTCACCCCCCAGCGAATGGCCATGCGGTGGACCCGCGAAATGCCCAGCGCCACGGGGAGACTCAGGAACGGCAGCAACCACAGGAGCCGCGCTGGGACGAACGGATAGCTGACCCAGCGCGATACGCCGAGATATCCGATGACGCCGGTGATCGCGAGCAGCGCCTTGAAGTGGCGCGGAAACGCGGCTGTCCGGGCGCCGGCTACGGCGAGAAGAAGAATGACCGGCACGAGCGCCAGCGACCAGGCCATAAACGATTCGCCAATAGTCAGCGATACCAGCCCGAAGCCAATCCGGATGGCGTGCTCGGCGAGCGGATTCCCGGAGATCAGGTACGTCGAGGAATAGCCGCGGTCCCGAACCCAGCGGTCCAGCGCCTGAAGGAGCGCGACTGCCCAGGGGGCGTAGCCGAGGAGCACGGCAAGGACGAACGTCGCGGCGCGGGCGATTCCGGTGCACATCCAGCCGGCCAGAGCAACGCCGCCGAGCACAGCCAGCCCGGGGACGTAGTGAGTGTAGAGGAGCGTCAGCAGAGCGGCGAAGGAGGCTGCGGCGAACGGCAGCGAGCGGGGCTGCGACATCCAGCGCCGCAACATGGCGAGGGAGACCAGGGTGAGTGCCAATTGCATCGAGTAAGATCGCGCCATACGGCCATACAGCAGCAGGCAGGGTGAGAGCGCGAAAAGCGACAGCGCGAGCCATCGCGGGAGGGGCGGCCATGAGCGCGTCCACAGCAGATCCAGCAACAGCGTCGCCAGCAGAGCCCAGACGGCCGAAAAGGCGCGCATCGCGGCCATGCCGGTCCAGGGCAGCGGCAACTTTATCCAGTAGTGCAGCAGGATGAAATACAGCGGAGGATGGATGTCGTGCTCGACGTGGGTGATGATCGCGCCAACCGGCCGCGCCGCGGTGTGCGCGGTGGACAGTTCATCGCCCCATGACGGGAGGAGACCGAGCGCGAAGAAGAGCAGAACCGCCTGCAGGCACAGCACGACCGCCAGCGGCGCGGAGCGGGTCACTCGTCCAGCATATCGGCTTCCCCTATCCCACTGCTATAATGGCGTTTATCCATGGACGTCCTCACTCACGCCCAGACCGACGAAAAGAAAATCATCCTCCTGCGGCCGCGCGGTTTCTGCGCCGGGGTGGTTCGCGCCATCGACGTCGTCAAGATCGTCCTCGATCTGTACGGCGCGCCGGTGTACGTGCGCAAGGAAATCGTGCATAACCGCCACGTCGTGGACGAGTTGCGCCGCGCCGGGGCGATTTTCGTGGAGGAGCTGGAAGAAGTTCCCGAGGGCGCGCGGGTCATTTTCAGCGCCCACGGAGTTTCGCCGGCCGTTCGCGAGGAGGCGAAGCAGCGGAAGCTGCAGGTGATCGACGCCACGTGCCCGCTGGTGACCAAGGTTCATCTCGAATCGGTGAAGTTTGCGCGCAACGGATTCACGATCATCCTGATTGGCCATGCCGGCCACGACGAGGTGATCGGAACGATGGGCGAGGCGCCGGCGTCCACCATCCTTGTGAGTACGGTTGAGGACGTTGACAGGCTGGAACTGCCCGACCCGCGTCGCGTGGCGTTCCTGACTCAGACAACCCTGAGCCTCGATGAGACCAAGGACATTGTGGCGCGGCTGCGGGACCGCTTCCCGGAGATCGTTGGCCCGAAGAGTCAGGATATTTGCTACGCGACCGAGAACCGGCAACTTGGAGTGAAGGCGGTTGCTCCGCTGTGCGACGTGCTGCTGGTGGTCGGTTCGCAGAACAGCTCCAATTCGCGGCGCCTGGTGGAAGTCTGCCAGAAAGAAAGCGTGCCGGCCTGGCTGGTGGACAACGCGCACGAAGTGGCGCCGGAGTGGCTGGAGAGCGCGAAAACGGTGGCGGTGACAGCGGGCGCATCGGCTCCCGAGGTGCTCGTCGAGGAACTGGTCGCCTGGCTGCGGACGCATTTCGGCTTCGGCACGCTGGAAGAAGTGGAACTAAAGGAAGAGGACGTGCGTTTTCAGTTGCCGGGGGGCCTGGAACAGTCGGCGATGCGGCTGACACAGATCACGCCGCCCGAATTGAGGGCATGACTTCAAGTACGCAAACCGCAACGCAGGCCGGCAGTGCGGCTCGCGCCGCCGGGCGCGCTCTGCGCTACTTGCTGGATACGCGCGCGCCGGAAGGCTGCTGGCACGTTCCGCTGACCGCCGACAGCACGCTGGAATCCGATTACGTCCTGCTGCAACTCTGGCTGTATCCGCCGGAAGGGGGCGTGTGGAATCCGCCCACACGCGCGCTGGTGGATCGCGCCGTGAAGGCGATTCTGGCGCGACAGTTACCTGACGGCGGCTTTAACATCTACCCGCAGGGTCCTTCCGAGATCAACGCTTCGGTCAAAGCGTATTTCGCGCTGAAGCTGGCTGGCGTGGATGCGGAGACGCTGGTCCGTGTCCGCGAGCGCATCCTGGCGCTGGGCGGCATTCAGGCGGCGAACAGCTACGTCAAGATCAATCTGAGCCTGTTTGGACTGTATCCGCGGCAGTACACGCCCTCGATTCCGCCGGAGATGATCCTGCTGCGGAAGTTCATTTACGAGCTTTCGTCGTGGACGCGGGCCATCGTGATTCCGCTGTCGATTGTGCAGGCGTTCAACCCATGCCGCCCGGCGCCGCTGGGGTTCTCTCTGGAAGAGCTTTTCAAGCCCGGCGTCCGCCTGGACAACCGGTTCGATCGCAGTTTCCTGACGTGGCGGAATCTGTTTTATCGCGCGGATCGGTTGCTCAAGCTGTGGGAGCGGTTCGGCCCGAAGGCGATTCGCCGCGCGGCCATCCGCAAAGCCGAGCGCTGGATTCTGGAGCGCACGCGGTACACCGATGGGCTGGGCGCCATTTATCCTCCGATGCAATATACGATCATGGCGCTCGATCTGCTTGGCTACGCGGCGGATCATCCGGATCGAGTGGAAGCGCAGAAGCAGTTCGACCGGCTGATGGTGGCGGATGAGAAACGGTTCTACTTCCAGCCGTGCTTCTCGGTGGTGTGGGACACGGCGATGGCCACGCACGCCATCGGCAGTGCGAGTGGGGCAGGCTCCCAGCCGGGGTGCCCTCCGGGCCCGGCATCTCAGGCCGCCCTCCGCCGCGCCAGCGCCTGGCTTCTCACAAAGGAAGTTCGGCGTAAAGGCGACTGGTCGGTCAAGCGGCCGAGGACCGAGCCTTCCGGCTGGTACTTCGAATATGCCAACGAGTTCTACCCGGATATCGACGACACGGCAATGGTGCTGCTGGCGCTGAGCCGCGCGCCCCAGCCCATTTCCGAAGATCAGCGCCGGGCAGAAAAGCGCGCGGTGCAATGGCTGCTGGACATGCAATCGAAGGACGGCGGATGGGCTGCCTTCGACGTGGACAACAACCTGAACCTGCTCAGCGAGGTGCCGTTCGCCGACCATAACGCCATGCTCGATCCCACCTGTCCCGATATCACCGGGCGCGTGCTGGAAGCGCTGATCGCCATGGGAGTGGAGAAATCGCATTCGGCCATCCGCAGAGGCGTGGAGTACCTGCTTCGCGCACAGGAAGCGGACGGGAGCTGGTACGGCCGCTGGGGGGTCAACTACATCTACGGCACATGCTTCGCGCTGCGCGGTCTGGCGGCGGCGGGCGTGAGCGATCACGAGGCCTACGTCCTGCGCGCAGGCGAGTGGCTGCGATCCATCCAGAACGCGGACGGCGGATGGGGCGAGAGCTGCGCCGGATACGACGAAGGCGCCTATGTTCCGGCGCCCAGCACGCCCTCGCAAACGGCGTGGGCCATCCTCGGCCTCATTGCCGGCGGGGACAACAACAGCATCAGCGTGCACGACGGCGTCGAGCGCCTGATTGCCACGCAACAGGAAGACGGAAGCTGGCGCGAGGACCTGGCGACGGGCACCGGGTTCCCGCGGGTCTTCTACCTCAGCTATCACATGTACCGGAATTCGTTCCCCTTGCTGGCGCTGAACACGTTCCTGCAAACCAGGCCCGAGTTTCGAAACGACGCAAGGCTGTGAAGCCCGTTCTGGTGACAGGCGCTACCGGATTTATCGGATGGCACGTGGCCCGCAAGCTCATCGAACGCGGGCAGCGAGTGCGCGCGCTGGTTCGGCCCGGGAGCAGGGTGCGGGAGCTGGAGGTGGAGGTATCGACGGGCGACCTTCGTGATCGGGCTACGCTCGATGCCGCCGTGGCCGGATGCGGCGCAGTGTTTCATGTCGCCGCTGACTATCGCCTGTGGGCAAAGTACCCCGCCGAGTTGTTCGCATCGAACGCCGGCGGGACGCGCAATATGCTGGAGGCGGCGCGAGCGGCGGGCGTGGAGCGATTCGTCTACACCAGCACCGTTGGATGCATCGCCATGCCGCCGGATCAGCCCGGCACTGAGGACATGCCCGTCGGCGCCTCCGACATGACCGGCACGTACAAGAAGTCGAAATGGGCGGCCGAGCAGGTGGCGCTGGAGTTCGCCCGATCCGGCTTCCCGGTGCTGATTGTCAATCCCACGGCGCCCATCGGCGACCACGACGTCCGGCCGACGCCGACGGGCAGAATCGTCGTGGACTTCCTGAAAGGCGACATGCCGGCATACGTGGATACAGGCCTGAATCTGGTGGATGTACGGGATACGGCAGAGGGCCATCTGCTGGCCTGGGAGAGGGGCCGGCCGGGTGAGCGGTATATCCTGGGATGCGACAACCTCACACTGGCCCAGATCTTAGGTAAGCTGGAAAAGATAACCGGCCGTAAGGCTCCCCGCTGGCGGATGCCGTGGGTGGTGGCGCTGGCGGCTGGGGCGGTCAGTTCGGGATGGGCGGAAATCAGCGGCAAGGAACCGCGGGTGCCGCTCGACGCGGTGCGGATGGCCCACCGCAAGATGTTCGTAACGCACGCGAAAGCCGCTCGCGAGCTGGGGTATGCTCCGGGGGCGGTGGATGCCGCCCTGGAGCGCGCGGTGAGGTGGTTTCGCGATAATGGGTATGTTTAGCCGGCGGGCCGGATGAGCGTGCTGGCATTTGTGGCCGCCGAGCGGCGCGAACTGGAAGGGATCCTGAACCGGGCCTCCAGTCGGGGGACTCTGCGGTGGCCGGTGGAGTTTGCGCGGGAGTTTGTGTTGAATGGCCAGGCCGCGATTGCCGTGGCTAATGGACCCGGGCCGAAGCTGGCCGGATCGGCGCTCGACGCGATCCGCGAGCGGCGGGAGATCCGGGGGGTGGTGAGCGTCGGGTACTGCGGGGCGCTGAAGCCCGAACTCGACGCCAGTGACATTGCGGTGGCTACTCGGGTGAACAACCGGGGCGCGCGCGCGCCGGAGGTGTCGCGAGCGTTTGCGGCGGGTCCGGTGGTGTCCGCCGACCGCGTGGTCACGTCGGCAGAGGAGAAATCCGGCTTGGCCCGGACGGGGGCGATAGCAGTGGAAATGGAAGCCGAGGCGCTTGCCGAGCGCGCGGAATTGTGGGGTGTGCCGTTCTATTGCGTGCGGGTTGTGACTGATACCGCGGGCGAGACGCTCCCTCTGGATTTCAACGCGCTGCGCGATGCCGACGGCCGCTTCCGGCGGTCGCGCATTGTGCTGGCGGCGATGCGCCATCCGGGTGTGCTGGTGCCGCGGTTGTTGAAGCTGGACCGGCGCTGCCGCGAGGCATCCGTTCTTCTGGGAGATTTTATTGCAGACTGCAGGTTCTGAACTCAGAGTCGATACGCGCACAGCGACCGGTGGAAACGGCCATGCGCCCTCCACGATGAAGGCCGCTGTGTACACCGGCGAGAGCCGCGTTGAAGTGCGGAGTGTGGCCGTGCCCGACATCGGACCGGGCGAGATTCTGGTGCGCGTGGAGGCGTGCGGCATCTGCCATACCGACCTCAAGAAAGTGGAGCATAATCTTCTGCCGCCGCCGCGCATCTTCGGGCATGAAACCGCCGGCGTCGTGGTTCGGGTTGGCGAGGGCGTTGCCGGGCTCGCGCCGGGCGACCGGGTGATAGCGTTCCATCACATTCCGTGCCTCGATTGTTTTTACTGCCGGCACAAACTCTATGCGCAGTGTCCGACGTACAAGAAGGTGGGAATCACGGCCGGATATGAGCCGGCCGGCGGCGGGTTTGCGCAGTATGCGCGCGTCATGGACTGGATTGTGCGGCGCGGCGTGGAGAAGATTCCGGAAGGCGTGGGATTCGCGCGGGCCTCTTTCGTGGAACCGATCAACACCTGTCTGAAGGGCGTGGTGCAGCTCGATCTGAAGCCTGATGATGTCGTGGCGATTCTCGGCCAGGGGCCCATCGGCCTGATGTTCACGATGTTGGCGAAACGAACCGGCGCGACCATTCTTGCCACCGACGCCATGCCGTTCCGCCGCGGGCTGGCCCGGAGGTTTGGCGCGGGCTTCGTCTACGATCCCCGCGACGCCGAATTCGCGAAACAGGTTCGCGAGCTGACCGAGGGGCGGGGCGCGGACGCCGTGATTGTCGCCGCCAGCGCGCCCGGAATTGTGGATCAGGCGATGGCCTGCTCGCGGCCGGGCAGCCGCATCCTGTTGTTCGCGCAAACATCACATAAGGAGCGCATCGATCTTTCGGGCGCCGATGTCTGCGTGGGAGAAAGGATTATTTTCGGCTCGTATAGCGCTTCGGTGGATTTACAGAAGGAGTCGGCGAGACTGGTATTCCATGAACTGCCCGTTGAGGACCTTGTCTCACACCGGTTCGCGTTGAACGAGATTGGCACCGGGATCGAGCTCGCTTTGCATCCGGAGCCGGATTCATTGAAGATAGTTGTCGAGCCACAGAGGTGGTCTGCGTGACGAACCAGATGATGGCCGCCGTGCTGTACGGCAGGGAGGATCTGCGAGTCGAGAACGTTGAGGTTCCGGGCGTCGGACCCGGCGACGTGCTGGCTCGCGTCCGTACGGCGCTCACGTGCGGCACCGATGTCAAGGTATTCCGGCGTGGTTATCACGCCCGCATGATCGTTCCGCCCGCGTTATTCGGGCATGAGCTGGCCGGCGACGTGGTGGCCGTCGGCGAAGGCGTGACGAATTTCCACGTTGGCCAGCGGATTGTGGCGGCCAATTCCGCTCCCTGCGGCGAATGCTACTACTGCCGGCGAGGGAGCGAGAACCTCTGCGACGACCTGCTGTTCAATAATGGCGCGTACGCGGAGTACATCCGTATTCCCGCACGGATCGTCGAGAAGAACACATACGCTATACCGCGCGGCGTCAGTTATCAGGATGCTGCGCTGGTGGAACCCCTGGCCTGCGTGCTGCGCGGCATCGAGGAAACGGGCCTGCGCGCGGGCGACACGGTTTCGGTGATGGGGCTCGGACCTATCGGGCTGATGTTCGTGCGCCTGGCCGGGGTCATGGGCGCACGGGTAATTGCCATCGGCCGTCGCCCATCGCAGATCGAGAACGCAACGCGTCTGGGGGCGGAGTACGGGATTATTTCCGCCGGCGATCCCGATGCCGTGCTGCGGCGCGTGCGCGATCTCACCGGGGGGCGCGGCGTGGATGTGTCGATCGAGGCGGTGGGAAGACCGGAAGCGTGGGAGCTGGCCGCGCGAATTCTCCGGCGCGGCGGCGTGGTGAACTTCTTTGGCGGGTGCCCGAGCGACACGCGCATCTCGCTGGACACGCGTTTCCTTCACTATTCGGAGATCACCTGCACGGCAAGCTTCCACCACACGCCGCGCCAGATCAAAGCGGCGCTGGACATGATTGCGCGAGGCGAGGTCGCTTCCAGCCAGTTTGTCAACCGGGTGGAGCCGCTGGCGAATCTGCTCGAAGTGATGCGGCACCTGACCAGTCACAACGGGCACATGAAGACGGCCATCATTCCCTAGGCCCTCATGCCGGCCGCAACCGTCGATTACCTGGGGCCGCGCGACTTCGTACACTCCACCACCGCGCTCGAGCGAAACTGGACCGCCGCCGATTCCGAGCTCTATACGCGCTGGCTGGCCACCCACCACTACGAGAATTTCCACGTGGCGACGTTCCTGCTGCCGAAGAGCCTGCATCAGGATTTCTACAACGTCTATGGCTTCTGCCGGTGGGCCGACGACCTGGGCGACGAGATCGGCGACACGCGGGAGAGCCTGCGGCTGCTCGCCTGGTGGCGCGAAGAGCTGGAGGCCATGTACGCGGGTTGCCCGCGGCATCCCGTTTTCGTGGCGCTGGAGGGAACGGCGCGCCGGCACAACTTGCCGAAGCAGTTGTTCGCCGACCTGATCCGCGCATTCGTGCAGGACCAGACAGTCACGCGCTATCGCACCTGGGCGGAGGTGTTCGGCTACTGCCGCTATTCGGCGAATCCGGTAGGCCGGCTGGTGCTGCGCTTGTGCGGCTACGCCGACGACGCCCGGGACGAGATGTCCGATGCCACCTGCACCGCGCTGCAACTGGCGAATTTCTGGCAGGACGTGACCGTGGATCTGCAGAAGGATCGGATTTATCTGCCCCTTGCGCTGCTGGAAAGGCACGGGTACACGGAGACCGAGCTGTTCGCCGGAAAGTTCACGCCGGCATTCCGCGCGGTAATGAAAGACGCCGTGGATGTGGCGCGCGAGTGGTTCGTCGAAGGTCTGCCGCTGGCGCAAACCGTGAACCGCCGGCTGGCTTTCGACCTGGATCTGTTCAGCCGGGGCGGCATGCAGATCCTGCGCAGGATCGAGCGGCAGGGATACGACGTGCTGCGCCGGCGGCCGCACATCACGAAGGTGGAGCGGGTGCTGCTGCTGCTGGGTTCGGTGGTGCGCGTCGCGTTCGAGCGGGCCGCATGAGCGACTCGCTGGCCGCCTCTTACGCCCACTGCCGGCGGTTGGCGCGAACGCGCGCGGCGAACTTCTATTACTCGTTCCTGCTCCTCTCGCGCGTGCAGAAGAACGCCATGTGCGCCATCTACGGGTTCATGCGCTTCTGCGACGACCTGAGCGACGATGTGGGCGGCTCGCGGGCGGCGATCGAGCGCTGGCGAACGGAGCTGGACGAAGCGCTGGCCGGGCGGCTGCCGGCGAATCCGATCTGGCCGGCGTTTCATGATACGGTGACGCGCTATGCGATCCCCCACGTGTACTTTCACCAGATGATTGATGGCGTGGGCTCCGATCTGGAACCCCGCGAGGTCCGGACCTTCGACGAACTCTACCGTTACTGCTATAAGGTGGCGAGCGTGGTAGGGCTCACCATCATCCACATCTTTGGGTTCGAATCGCCGCGCGCGCTGGAGCTGGCCGAAAAGTGCGGCATCGCTTTTCAGTTGACCAACATCCTGCGCGATGTCCGCGAGGATGCCGAACGCGGCCGCGTCTATCTTCCGGCCGAGGACCTGGCGCGATTCGGCGTGGAACCGTCGCGCCTCAGGCACGATCAGCGCTTCGTGGACCTGATGCGCTTCGAGGCTGCTCGTGCCCGGCGTTTCTACGACGAATCGTGGCCGCTGCTGGATCTGGTTCATCGCCGCAGCCGGCCGTCCCTGTGGGCGCTGATGCGCATCTACTCGCGCCTGCTGGAGCGCATCGAACGCTCCAACTACGACGTTCTCGACCGCCGCATCAGCCTGCCGGTATGGGAGAAACTGAGCATCGTGGGACGCGCGCTGGCGCGGTGAACGCTCACCAATCGTTGCTCCGATCCGGACGACGATAAATGGCGCCCCGGCAGTTCTCCGATTCGGCCCTCGAGCAGGACCCGATTTCATCTGCACCGCGACTCGCCGTCACTGCAGCGCGCGCCAGCCCAGTAACATGCCCGCAATTGCCCCGCCGAGTACGAGCCAGCCGGAATTCACTCGATAGCGGAAGAGAATCACTGCGCCGATCGCGGCGAGCGCTCCGCTGGATACATCGACCACTGCGGCGCGGGCGAGCGCCCAGATGACCCCGCCCATGAGCGCCAGCGAGGCCACGTTCACGCCGTCGAGAAATGCTCCCGCCACCGCCGAGCGCCGGACTCGCGGCACCAGTGGCCCGCTGATGGCGCAGAAAAAGAACGCGGGAAGGAAGATGCCCAGCGTCGCGCAGATCGCGCCGGCAGGCCCGGACAGCAGGTATCCGATAAACGTCGCCGTGGTGAAAAGAGGGCCGGGCGTCACCTGCCCTGCCGCCACCGCATCGAGCAACTGACGTGCGGTGAGCCAGTGCCAATGAGCGACGAGGTCGATCTGCAAGAACGCCAGCAGCACATAGCCGCTGCCATACAGGACCGAGCCGATTTTCGCGAAATACAGGAAAATCGTGGCGGGTGTGATAGCGGGCGCGGGGCCTGTAAGCAACGTTTGCGGCGCGAACTCGGCCGCAATGGTCGCCAGTCCGATGCAGGTGAGCGCGAACGCGGCGGCTTTTCGCCGTCCGTTACCCAGCCATCCGACGAAGCCCATCAGCGTTCCCGCAGCGCCAAGAATGACCAGTTCACCGACGCCGACGATCGCCAGCGCCAGCGAAGCCGCGCCCATCACACCGAGCGGGATGTTCTTCACCGCCGCGCGCGCCAGCCGCCACATCGCCTGCACCATAATGGCCAGCACCACGGGTTTGACTCCGTAGAGCAGCGCCGCCGCCTGCAGCAACCGCCCATAGCGCGAGTAAGCCCACGCGAGGCAGCCCACCAGAATCGCCGCGGGGAGAATGAAGCACGCGCCGGCGATCGCCAGCCCCGGCCAGCCTCCGCGCCGATAGCCGATGTGAATCGCCATCTCGGTGGAATTCGGCCCGGGGATGAGGTTGGTGGCGCCGAGAAGATCCAGGAATTCCTGGTGCGTCATCCATTGCTTCCGGCGCACCACCTCGTCCTCCATCATGGCGATGTGCGCGGCCGGGCCGCCGAAGGCCGTGGCGCCGAGTCGGAGAAACAGCGCGGCCAGCTCGCGCAGCGGACCACGGGTCAAAGCATTCCGTCCAGGGAGAGGCTGCCGCCGCCCTCAATCAGCAGGAAGAGCGACCCCAGCAGCATGCAGATATCGGTGCGCGCTTCGTGGGCCATGGGCCAGAATCCCTGATGGAGCAGCAGGGGAATCTTGGTGGTGGCGATGGCCACGCCGATGTCGATCAGCAAAGGAATAGCTGCGAGGCGGGTGAGGAGACCCATGACGATCATCGCGCCAAAGACGATTTCGACGACGCCCACGAAAGGCGCGGTGAAGCGCGGATCGGGAATGCCGATCTTCGCAAAGCGCCCCACCCCAAGCGCGGCCGGAAAAAGGAACTTCTGGATTCCCTCGGAAAGGAAGACCGCGCCCACCAGCAGCCGAACCAGTACGATGGCGGCGCTGCCTCGCGATCCGCCTATCCGCTTCAGCGGCCTCATGCCGGGCACCTCTGGCCGAGGATACCAGACGGCCATGTCTGATAGAATCAGGATGATCCTGGCCCCGATGAGAAGGGGACCGAGAATTCACAATCCCAGGGTCAAATTCGAACGACGCGGCAACGGGGCGCTTCCTCACGGACGCCCCGTTCCATTTTTATGCTGGAGAGTTCCCGCTTCTTCCTGTTTCTGGGCGCTGCGCTGATCCTGGCCATCACGCCGGGCCCGGGCATCTTCTGCGTGCTCGCGCGCAGCCTCGCCGGCGGCCGGCGGGAAGGGCTGCTTTCGGTGGCGGGGACGTTCGTTGGAGGTCTCGGACATGTCGTCGCCGCGGGCTTCGGCCTTTCGGCGATTCTGATGGCCTCGGCGGTCGCTTTCAACATGGTCCGTTACGCCGGCGCCGCGTACCTGGTATGGCTCGGCGTCACCATGATTCGGAACCGGCGTCGCGAGGACAGCGGGCCGGAACCTCCGCCGCGGGGTCGCCGCAACCCCTTTGCTCAGGGCATCGTCACCGAGGTGCTGAATCCGAAGACGGCCCTGTTCTTCCTTTCCTTCATCCCGCAGTTTGTTTCCGTGCATCAGGGGCACGTGGTGGCGCAGTTCCTCCTGCTGGGCACGATTTCGGTGGTGTTGAACTCGACCGCGGACGTCATTGTCGCCTGTTTTGCCGGGCCGCTCGGGAGCAGAATGGCGCGGCACGCGGCTTTTCGCCAGCGGCAGCGAGCGGCTTCCGGAGCGGTCATGATCGGCCTGGGCGTGTGGGTGGCCGCCGCCGATTCGCGATAACTATCGCGGGGTGATGAGGCCGCCCAGCTTATCCTGCTCCGATGCGACGTTGCGCGGGAAGCGCGTGGACCAGGCTTCCAGATATTTGTAGCCCGATCCGGTGTTGAAGAGAACCACGCGGTCCGATGGCTTCAGGAAACCATCGGTGAACAGGCGGCGAGCGGCGGCGACGCAGGCAGCGCCCTCGGGTGCGGCGAAGATCCCTTCGGTGGATGCGAGTTCGACGCCGGCATCCAGAATCTCGGTGTCGCTGACCGCTACCGCCGTACCGCCGCTGGCCCGAATGGCCTCCAGCATCAGGAAATCGCCGAGGGCTTTCGGAACCCGCAGGCCTGCCGCCACCGTGTAAGCATCCCGCCAGAATTCGCTCTTCGGTTCGCCTTTTTCGAAGGCCCGCACCAGCGGCGCGCAGCCCGCGGCCTGCACGGCGATCATCCTCGGCCGTTTCGGGCCGATCCACCCGAGCCCTTCCATCTCGTCAAAAGCTTTCCACATGCCGATCAGTCCGACACCGCCGCCCGCCGGATAGAAGATGGCATCGGGGAGATCCCACCCGAAGTACTCGGCCACCTCCAGGGCCATGGTCTTCTTGCCCTCGATTCGATACGGCTCCTTCAGGGTGCTCACATCGAACCAGCCTTCGGCCTCGCAACGCTCGGCCACGATTCGCGCGCAGTCGCTGATCAGGCCATCGACAAGCGTGACCTGAGCCCCGAACGCGCGGCATTCGACTAAATTGGCCTGGGGAACGTCTCCAGGCATGAAGATGTGAGATTCCAGTCCGGCCGCCGCGGCGTAGGCTGCCAGTGCGCCCGCGGCATTGCCGGCGGAAGGAACGGCCAGGCGGCGCAGGCCCAGTTCCACGCACATCGAGACTGCGCAGGACAGCCCGCGAGCCTTGAACGATCCGGTGGGATTCAGCCCTTCATCCTTCACCCACAGATTCCCGGCGCCCACCGTCTTCCCGAGCCGTTCGGCTCGGATCAGCGGCGTCCCGCCCTCGCCCAGACTGACAATGTTGCGCGGATCGCTCACCGGCAGCAGCGGCGCGTACCGCCACATGGTGCGCGGCGTGGTGGCAAGCTGTTCGCGTCGAAACTCCGCCCGAATGCGATCCAGACGATAACGGACCAGCAACGGACCGCCGCATTCGCAGAGATTGTGTGGCTGTCTGGCCGGATACTGCTTGCGGCACGCGCTGCACTCAAGATGGCTGACGTAAGACATGAATCCGTATCATACGCCCTCGACCGGCCGATGAAATGCCGACCAGCCAAACCGCTTCCTGTGGTCGCGGCTCCGTTTCAGCAGCCTGCCTCCGGCTCGAAAAAAAAGATTGCATCCGGGATGGGAATGCCAGCATCTTCTTCAACAGGGGACGGCTTACCGTCAGGCCTTGCTGCGGTTCTGGAGGTGAATGGCCGGTCGCGCCGTTCGAGGGTTGTCCCCTTAACCCCTCAGAGAAGGTGCCGGATGGCCTTGCCGGTGCCGCGCAGGATCTTACCGGCGCCCTTCGCCGCGCCGACGCCAACGTTCCGGCCGGTGTCCAGAGCGCCCTTGCCCAGGTCGGTCGCCGCGCCCACGGGGTGAAGCGTCACCAGGTCCACCGCCGATTTGCCAGTTCCAACCACGGCGCTGCGCGCCCCTTTAGCGGCACCCACGCCGATGTCAGCGGCGCCGCTGCCAACGTCGCGTTTGGCGCTGGTATGAGGTTTCGTTCGAGGGACCGACTCGGCACCGGGTTCCGTTGAGCGAGGCGTCTGCCCGAACACCAGACCCACCAGACACACTGCCGCGCAGAGTAATCTCATTGTCAGATAAGACGATCCATTATTCCCGGAAGTTTCGCAGACGTGTTGTTCTCACCCGGGGCCGTCCACCAGGTGAAGAGTCTCGATCAGCTCGCGGGCGGTGACCACGTCGGCGCGCCGGGGGAACAAACCGTTCAGCAGCGCATTGTGAAGATCGGCGTCAAGGTCGGCGCAACAATCGGAAACAACGATGACCCGGTAGTCTGCGTCGCCGGCATCCAGCAGGGTGGAGAGCACGACGCCGCTGGTGGCAATACCGAACAGCGCAAGCGTGTCGATTTCCCGCGCACGCAGGATCACCTCAAGGTCCGTTCCACGAAACGCGCTGACGCGATGTTTGGTCACCACGATATCGCCCGGCTCGGGACCGAGCGCCGGATGAATCGCCCCGGATGCGCCTTCGAAGAACTTCTGACGCTCCGGCGACGACCTGATTGCTGCGAATAGCTTGTTGCGTCCGCTCACTTCCGGCAGACCCGGACGGAACCCCACCTGAACGTGAATCACCTGTAAACCGGCTTGTCGCGCGGCCGCCAGGACGCTGCAGGCACGCTCGATGAATTCCTCCTGCGGCTTGGCGTACACGGCAACAATGCCCGCCTGACAATCCATGGCCAAAACCGCGGCGTGCGCGAGGTCGAATGCCGCATCGAGGGGCATGCGGCCAGTTTAACCCGCGGGCGGCCGCGGGACGTTCGCTACAATTAGGTAATTTCCCCGGGCCACGGTCTTGCCCGCCATATGTGTACCGATCCGCACCGTGAGCAGGCGATTCGGCAGGAGCTGGGCCGAATCCTGGCGAGCAGTCTGTTCGCTCGCTCCGGACGGCTCTGCCGGTTCCTGACGTTCTCGGTGGAAAAGACGCTGCAGGGCGAATCGGATCGCGTGAAGGAGTATGTGGTCGGTGTGGAGGCGTTCGGCCGCGGGACGTCGTTCGATCCGCGCGTCGATCCGGTGGTCCGCGTGGAGGCACGCCGGCTGCGCGAGCGGCTCAAAGCCTGGTACGACGGCGAAGGCCGCGACGCAGTGATACGCATCGAACTTCCGCGCGGGGGCTATGCGGCCGTGTTCGTGGATCCGCCCGATGGAAAGGCCCGGCCGAAACCCGCGGCCGCGCAGAAAACCATCGCCGTCCTGCCGTTCACCAATCTGAATTCCGTTTCCGATCTGGACTATCTGTGCGATGGGATCACCGAGGAGCTGATCCACGCGCTGACAAAGGTGCGGGATCTGCGGGTGGTGGCCTGGAATTCGGTGTCGCGCATGAAGGGGCGCGAGCAGGACCTCGACGCGATCCGGGAACAATTGCGCGTGGAGACCATTCTGCGCGGCAGCGTACGATGCCTGGGAGACCGCCGCCGCATTACCGCGCAATTGATCGATGCCGCAACCGGCTACTATCTGTGGTCGGAGGCATGGGACCGTTCGGCCGCCGATGTGTTCGCCGTCGAGGAAGACATCGCGCAGGCGATCGTGAACACGCTGCGGGTGCGGCTTTGGCCGGAGGCGCGAACCCGGCTGACGCCGAAGGCCACTTCCGTCGAATGCTACAACCTTTACCTCAAAGGCCGTTTTCAGTGGAACAAGCGCTCGCCGGAAGGGCTGCGCATGGGGCTGCGCTGCTTCGAGGAAGCGATCGCCATCGACCCCGAGTGGGCGCTCGGCTGGGCGGGGATCGGCGACAGTTACGCGGTGCTGGCCGATTACGGCCTGCTGGATCAGGATGCGGCCATTCCGGCGGCCAATCGCGCCGCGGAGAAGGCGGTGGAGCTCGATCCGGCCCTCGCCGAAGCGTATGCGACACTCGGTCTTCTGCGATCCCGCTACTACTGGAAGTGGGACGAAGCGCTTCGCTACTTCCGCAAGGCGATCGAACTGAACCCCGGCTATGCAACGGCGCACCATTGGTATTCGGTCGATTACCTCGCCATGGTGGGCCGCCTCGACGAGGCCCTCGCGGAGATCGACCTGGCAATCTCTCTCGACCCGCTTTCGGCCATCGCCCAGGAGGGGCGGGGATACCTGCTCATGCTGGCCGGGCGATATGACGAATCGCTGCGCCAGCTGGAGGCGCTGTCGGAGTTCGATCCGTCCTTCTACAAGGTGTGGACTTCTCAGGGGCGCGTCTACACGCAAAAGGGCGACTACGCCAAAGCCATCGAGATGTACGAAAAAGGACGCGCTCTGGCGGACGACGTGCCGAACCTGCTGGGAGCGCTGGGACAGGCCTGCGCGCTGGCCGGCCAGACGGAACGCGCTCGGGGGCTGTTGCGCAGGATTGAGGAGATCTCCATTGCGCGGCAGCGAACCGGCGCTTCGAGAGGGCCGGCCGTACCAGCCACCGCATTCGCGATTATTCATTTGGGACTCGGCGAATACGACCGGGCGCTCGATTGGCTGGAGCGCGGCATGGATCTCCGGCAGATGCCTCTGTCCGCGCTGAAAGTGCACCCTGTCTACAACCCTCTTCGCGCGGAGCCGCGCTTCCAGGTTCTGTTGCAGCGTCTCGGGCTGGGCTGAGTTGCTGAAAAAGGCCTTGACAGGCTGAAGCCTGTGCCACCATGTGCTGCCGGGTCACTGATAACAGGTGGCACAGACTTTAGTCTGTGGTCCGAATGTGAGGTACGTGGGCCTTTTTCAGCACCCTGCTGAACCGAGTTTTTACCGTAAGAACACACCGTAACCACACCGCGCCCTTACTCCGCCCAGGGCGCGATTCCACTCTACGATTGCTTCATGAGAACCCGTGATGTGTACCTGTCAGGATTCCTTGTACTGGCGTTGGCGAGTGCGCGAGCCGGAGAGATTCCGCCGCCGCAGGACGCTGGCCTCGCCACACAATTGAACAATTTAGGCGGATTCCGCTTTGACCGTGGCGAATACGGTCAGGCCGAATCGCTTTTCAGTCGGGCGGTCACGCTGGGCCAGCCGGATGCTGTATTCAACCTGGCGGCGACGCTGCGGGCGGAAGCTCGCTACAGCGAGGCGGAAGCCATGTACCAGCGGGCGCTGGCGCTGCGGGAGAGCGAAGCGCCGCAGTCGCCAAACCGAATCGCCTCGGCGCTGTGCGGGCTCGCGCTGTTGTACCGCGACACGGCGCGGTTCGCCGAAGCGGAGAAGATGGCGCGGCGCGCGCTGGACCTGCGGCAACAGGCGGCGGAGCGCGATGAGACGAACACCGCCCGGACGCTGAACCTGGTGGGCATGCTGGCGCAGGCTCAGGAGCGCACGGCAGAGGCGGCGAGCTTGTTTCAGCGGGCGCTGGACACCGCCGAAAAGGCGCCTTCCCCGGATGCGCTCACCATGGCCGACATTCTGATCGACATGGGCAATGCCGAGCGCACCGGCGGCGATCTCGGCGACGCCGAAAGGCATCTCGAGCGCGCGATCCGGACGCTGGGCGAGAACGGCGATCGCGTCCGCACGGCGGCGGCGCTGAACGGACTTGCCCTGGTAGAGCGGGCCCGCGGCGATTTCAAACAGGCGCGGCTGGTGGGAACGCGGGCGCTGCTCCTGCTGGAAGCCGCTGTGGGGAAAGAGCACCCCGACTACTCGGCTGCATTGTCCAGCCTGGCGCTCGTTGAACAGGATCTCCACGATTCTCACAAAGCCCGTGAGCTGTATCTGGAAGCGCTCGCCATCGACCAGCGCGTGCTGGGGCCAAACCATCCGCGCGTCGGCGCCGATCTGAACAATCTGGGAGTGGCGGCGACCCGTCAGCACGACTATGCATCGGCTGAATCGTACTTCCGCCAGGCGCTGCGGCTGGAGGAGGAGCGAAAGCCCGGCAGTGTGCAATCGGCGTTCTGGATGGCGAATCTGGCGGCGCTGTACGTTCGCGAGAAACGGTCCGCGGAGGCGCTCCCGTTGTACCGCCGGGCGGCCGGCATCCTCTGCGCGGAAGACCACCAGGGCGATCTGCGAGTGGCCGCCATCCTGCACGAATACGCCGAGTTGCTCCGGGCTGCCGGCTCGTTCGCCGAGGCGGAAGACGCGGATACGCGAGCCATGCACATCAGGGTGAACTATGTGCTCGTTAACCACGGGGACGTGGGGCACAGCTGAAACATTCGCGCCGTGATTTTTCCTGTCCAGCCGACAAGCGATTCGTAAGGCGAATTTGGTCGTCATTCTGACCGCATCCGGACAAGAGCCGGACATCGTGGCTGCCTACAAGTTCGGCGCCAACGCCTTTTTGACGAAGCCGTCCGAAGCGAGCAAACTCGTGGACATGGTCAAGGCCATCAGGGATTTCTGGCTGACCCACAATACGCTGCCGGCGGAGCCCTGATCAGGGCTGGCACCGGCGATTTTCAGGAGAGCTTTGGCTGCTGTGTACTCTCCATGATGGCCGCTCGCGCAGTCAAAACGAAGGTTAATGGGCGACTTAATCCGGAATTGTTTTCCCTGGCGCCCGGCCCTGGCCGGACCCAGGCAGCCTATCCTAAGAACCGCAGCGCCTTTTCTCAGGGCGACGCGGCCGACGCCGTTTTTTACATCCAGAAAGGCAAGGTCAAGATAACCGCCGTATCCGGACAGGGGAAAGCCGCGGTCGTCGCCATTCCTGGCCCCGGCGACTTCTTCGGCGAAGGATGCCTGGCCGGTCAGCTTGTTCGCATGGCCGGAGCATCCACCATGTCGGAGTGCTCCATCATGCGGCTGGAGAAGCCAGGGGTGATTCGGATGCTTCAGAAGGAGCGGGCTTTTTCGGAGATCTTCGTCCGCCATCTGCTCTCCCGTAACATTCGCATCGAGGAGGATCTGGTCGATCAGCTTTTCAACTCCAGTGAGAAGCGCCTCGCTCGCGTGCTTCTACTCCTCGCCAATTTCGGAAAAGAAGGCAAACCGGAGCCGGTGATCGCGAACATCAGCCAGGAAACACTGGCAGGCATCGTGGGTACCACTCGCTCCCGTGTCAGCTACTTCATGAACAGGTTCCGCAAAATGGGGTTCATCCACTACAACGGCGGTTTGGAAGTTCACAGCTCGCTGCTCAACGTAGTCCTGCACGACTGATCGTCCGCTCATGCGTAGACGCCATTTGGCCACAAGGTGGACATGAAGCGCGACGTGGTCACGCTCGACGACAAGGCGCGGGTAGAGTTCGGCGAAACCAAACAGGGCGCCACGCGGGTATTCTACGTTCGCGACAACGGCGTGGGGTTCGACATGGCGCACGCAGACATGCTGTTTGGCGCGTTTCAGCGGCTGCACAAAGCCTCGGAGTTTCCGGGGATGGGCATCGGCCTGGCAACCGTGCAGCGAATCATTCGCCGTCACGGAGGCAAAGTCTGGGCCGAGGCGAGGCCGAACGAGGGGGCCACCTTCTATTTCGCGATCACTTCGGACTAGCGCCGTTCCAACTTTTTTCCGGCTGACGATTGACCGGAAGCGCCGCTTCCCGGGTTCCTGAACGGGTCAGGGTATCCGGGCCGAAGCCCGGCAATGGAATTGCGAATGCCTGGCCAGATAATGGGATACCGCGGTAATTCCGTTTGTTCGTGGCGCCGTTCCGTCACGGTGTCCACAAAGCTTCACACCTTCGCCTGGCGGCATCCACGCCTCGGCGGTCCCCGCCGTCAAGGGTTCAGGTATGTGTCGTTATTATGACGGCCCGTCGCCGTCGGCGGACGTATAATGGTCAGGCTTTCCGAGAGATCCGAATCATGAGACACTGTCGCTCCCTCGCGGTATTCACGCTGTTTCTCGCAGTTGGGGCGCGCGCCGCCACGCCGCCGCCCTCGCCGGTTCTGCAGGCCATGAGCGCGGAGCTGGATCGCTCCATGCAAAAGCTGAAGACGCAGCCGGTGGCGCCGTATTTCCTGAGCTACGAGATGATCGAAACGCACAACTACTTCATCACCGGCGCGTTCGGCAAGCTCACCGGCAGCAACGAGAACCGCCATCGACAGCTCGATATCGACCTGAGGGTCGGCGACTACGCGCTGGACAACACGCGCGAGGTTCGCGGCGCCATGCCGATGAATCCGTTCGCCGGTTTTTCCAATATCGCGGTGCCGCTCGACAACGATCCCGACGCTCTCCGCGGAGTCCTCTGGTACCAGACCGACGAGCGCTACAAACGCGCGGTGGAGCAATTCACGCGCGTCAAAACCAACGTTCAGGTCAAGGTGGCGCAGGAGGACAAGTCCGACGATTTTTCGCGCGAGGCGCCGCAACAGTACAGTGAGCCGGTAACGGACATCCAGGTGGACCGTCACGTCTGGGAAGACAAGGTTCGCCGTTATACCGCTCCTTTCGCCAAATATGCCGACATTTATCAATCGACCGCTATTCTGATGGCCGGCTCGGAAACACGCTGGTTCGTGAACAGCGAAGGGACGCGGATTCAGACTTCGCAACCGGCGTGGCATCTCTTCGTGATCGCCTATACCAAAGCTGACGACGGCATGGAACTTCCCCGCTACGAATCGTTCTTCGGATTTACCGAAAAGGACCTGCCCGACGACGCCACCGTGCTCAAGGCGGTGGACAAGATGATCCGCGATCTTGAGGCGTTGCGCGCCGCCCCTCTCGCCGATCCCTACACCGGGCCCGCCATACTCTCCGGCCGGGCCAGCGGCGTGTTCTTCCACGAAATCTTCGGCCATCGCGTGGAAGGGCACCGGCAGAAGCTGGCCAACGAAGCGCAGACGTTTAAGAAGAAGATTGGCGAGGAAGTGCTGCCCAGGGATTTCTCGGTCTACTTCGACCCGACGGCGCGGCGTCTCGCGGACACGGATCTCGCCGGCTATTATCTTTACGACAACCAGGGCGTGAAGGCGCGGCGCGTCGAGGTGGTGGAGAACGGCGTGTTGAGGACGTTTCTGATGTCGCGCACGCCCGTCGAGGGATTCCCGCAATCGAACGGGCACGGCCGTGCCCAGGCGGGGTTCAACCCGGTGGCCCGGCAATCGAATCTGATCGTGGAGGTGGCGCCTTCATCCGTGCAGCCGGACCTGAAAAAGCTGCTCATCGCCGAGGTGAAGAAGCAGGGCCTGCCTTACGGTTTGTACTTCGACGATATCGAGGGCGGCTTCACGTTCACCGGAAGGACCATACCGAACGCGTTCAACGTCATGCCGCTGGTGGTTTACCGGATTTATCCCGACGGCCGCGAGGAGTTGGTACGCGGAGTGGACCTGATCGGCACGCCGCTCACAACGTTCAGCAGGATCGTCGCCGCCGATAAGAACGTTGCCGTGTTCAACGGCATCTGCGGGGCGGAATCGGGCGGCGTCCCGGTCTCCGCCGTGTCCCCGGCGATCCTCGTTTCGCAGATTGAAGTCCAGAAGAAGCAGAAGTCCCAGGAGCGGCCGCCCGTTCTGCCCGCGCCATTCGAGGACAAATGAGAATCGCGGCTCAGACAGGAGAAACGACTATGCGAATTGCCAGTACATTCCTGATGCTGTGCGCTTTCGCCGTCTCCGGCCCGCTGCGGGCGCAGGACGACACGGTGACCAGAGCGATGCGCGACGAGCTGGACCGCTCCATGAAGCAGCTTCAACTGGAGAACCTCGGAAAGCCCTACTTCATCTCTTATCGCGTTGTGGATTCGGAATCCGTCAATGTCTCCGGCGCGTTTGGCGCTTTGAGCAACAGCTCGGAAGGCCGCTCGCGCATGTTCACGGTGGAGGTGCGGGTGGGCGATTACAAGCTGGACAACACGAATTTCGTCTCCATGAACTTCGACTTCTCCAGCATGGTGCAGGTGTTCAACGGCACCAGCCAGCTTCCCCTGGAGGACGACTACAAAGAGCTTCGGCGGCAGATGTGGCTGGCGACGGACGCCACCTACAAGAAGGCCGTGGAGGACCTTTCGCGAAAGCGGGCCGCGCTGGAGAACAAAGTGGACACCGAAGAGGTGGCGGACTTCACGAAGGAGAGCCCGGCCCACACCACCGTGGACGCGCCGCCCGTGCACGCCGATCGCGCGCAGTGGGAGACGCTGGCGCGCAGCTTGTCCGCGTTGTTTCGGCAGATGCCGGACATCTATACTTCCGGCGTCGCCTTCTCCGCGGCGAATTCCTATATTCGCTACATCAACAGCGACGGGACATCCTATACGCGCCGCGAACCCCGCGTGACGTTCAACGCGCACGCCGCCACGCAGGCCCCGGACGGAACGCCGCTCGACGACTCCGTGTGGCTTTACGCGACCGCGCTCGACGGAATCCCGCCCGCCGGCGAACTCGCTTCGCGGGTGCGCGCGCTCGGCCAGCGTCTCAAGGATCTTCGCGCGGCCGCGCCGATGGAGAACTACAACGGTCCGCTGCTCGTCGAGGGCGACGCGGCCCCGCAGGTCTTCCGGGAGACGTTCCTCCCGGATCTGCTCGGCGTACGGCGGCCGCTGATGGACAACCCATCCGGAATGATGATGCAGCAACAGACAGCGCAGGCGGAGAATCCGTTTCTCGACAGGATTGGCGCCCGCGTGCTGCCCGAGTTTCTCAGCGTCACCGACGACGCGACTCTCGCCGAGTATAAGAAGGTCGCGCTGGCCGGCTATTGCCAAGTGGACGAGGACGGCGTTCCCACGCGCCAGGTCACGCTGGTGGACAAAGGCATCCTCAAAACGCTGCTCACCACGCGCGACCCGGTGCGCGGCATCGACCACAGCAGCGGAAGCCGCCATGCCGGGCAGGCCGCGCCCTCCAATGTTTTCGTAACCGCCGACAACGGCCTCAGCGAGGCGGAGCTTCGCGCGAAGTTTTTCGACCTGGTGAAGCAGCGCAACAAGGAGTTCGGCATTGTGGTGCGCCGCATGCGCACCTCCGGCCATCCGCTGATGGTCTGGAAGGTGTATCCCGACGGCCGCGAGGAACTGGTCCACGGGATGCAGTTTTCCGGCCTGAACACCACGGCATTCAAGGAGATTGTGGCCGCCTCGAAGGACCTGAACATCTACACGCTGGAGTACCGCTCGCAACGCCTCATGGGCATGTTCGCCATGGGCGACGAAGGATACGCGCCGGTCACATTGGCTGTGCCATCGCTTCTGTTTGAAGAGGTCACGTTGCATAAAGTGCGCGGTGAAACGCCCAAACCGCCCGTGGCGCCGCATCCGTACTTCGATAACAAGTAGACGATTCATCCTGTCGGCTGGCCGCCACGGCGACGTTTCTGTTCCGGCGAGCCGTCTCCGGGTGGCGCGCGATCGGTGTCCCGATTCAGAAGTTGGCATAATTAAATCCGCTCCGTCGTCGGACGGCGAAGCCGATTTTGTTGATTGCTTATCGCATGCCGCGAAGTGGATTGGAGGGAATCTTCCGATTCCCGCTGCGAATGCGACTAATTGCGAAATGGTTTCCAGGAGCCAACCGTGCATGGTTCTGGCAATGGCCAGCAAAGGGGTGGAAAGGGACACTAGCCGGCGGGGCTGGCCAGCTTGCGGACCGTTTCCAGCGTGTCGGCAGCGGCTGCGGATTTGTCAGGACGGTAGCGTTTCACGCGGGCGAAGCGCAGGGCGAGGCCGCTGGCATAACGGCGGCTCACCTGAATGTCGCTGAAGGCGATTTCGGCCACCAGCTTCGGCTCCACGTAGACGGTCCAGGAGTCGCGCGAGAGTTCCAGCCGAAGAAGGCGCTCGGTTTGCCAGGCAAGCATTTCGTCCGTGAGACCCTTGAAAGTCTTGCCCAGCATCGCAAAACCGCCGGTTTCGGTGTCGCGCGCGCCGAGATGCAGATTGCTGAGGAAGCCGTGGCGGCGGCCGTGCCCCCATTCCGCCGCGAGAATCACCAGATCGAGCGTGTGGGCCTTCTTGATCTTGAGCCAGCTCTGGCCGCGTGCGCCGGCCGCGTAAGCCGCGTCGCGGGACTTGGCCATGATCCCTTCGTGGCCGCGATCGAGGGCTGTTTGCAGAAAATCGGCAGCCTGCGCGGCGTCGCCCGTATGGAGATTCGGCACGAGCGCGGACGGCGGAGAAAGCTCGGTCAGCGCGGCAAAACGGCGCGACTGCGGCTCGTCCATCAGGGACTGGCCGTCGAGGTAGAGCAGATCGAACCAGTACGGCGTCAGCGGCAGCGCTTCGCACATGCGCTCCAGGTCGAGTTTCCGGCCGAATCGCTGCGCGGTCACCTGAAAGGGCTGCGGGCGGCCGCCGGCGGCGAGGCAGAGGACTTCGCCGTCAAGGATGAACTCGCGGGCGGGCAAAGCGCGCGCGGCTGCCACGATCTCCGGCACGGCGGCAGTCAGGTTGTTCAGGCTGCGGGAAAAGACCTGAATGTCGTCGCCGGAACGATGCAACTGCACGCGCTGGCCGTCGAACTTGTATTCGAACGCCGCCTCCCCGAGGTCCGCGACGGCCGATTCGACATCGTCGGCCGTTTGCGCCAGCATCGGCTGAACGGGGCGGAAAAGCTGAACGTCATACTGGCCCAGCCCGGCTTCTCCGGATTCGAGCGCGGAGCGGGCGACACGCGCGATGTCGCCGGCCATCATGACCGCGCGGCGGATGGTGGCGGGCGCAACCCCCGAGGCTTTGGCGAGCGCGTCGAGCATGATGCCTTCGAGCGCGCCCTGGCGGATCTCGCCGAGCAGCAGGCCGGTGAGGAACTTCTGCTCGGCCTCGGTGGAGCGGGCGAACAACGCGTGCAACAGCTCGCCCTTCCGCCGTTCGGAACCGCGTCCCTCGATGGCGGCGAGGGAAGCCAGCGTGCCATCGAACTCCTCGATTTCGACGTTGGCCCGTTCCGCCGGGGGCGCGGCGCTGTCGCGCAGCGTGGCCCAGCCCACGCCGACGCGGCCCTGGCGAATGTAGCCGGACAGGATGGCCACAACCGGCTCGACCTCACCGGGGCTGAGGCGCCGCAGGAGCGCGGCCAGAAAATCCACCTTGGCGAGGCGCCGCGAAGTCTCGGCGACGCGGCGCGAGGTCGCCACCACATCAGCAAGGAGCATTCTACGTCCTTCGGCTGTTATTGCAACGAAAAAATGTCCCTATAACTGCAACGAGATTCTGTCACCCCGGAGCTCTTCCGGAGAGCGGTGGAAATGACGGGCCATGGAAGGCGCGCCCGACCAACCCCAGGCCGGGCGCG